>BNJS01000904.1_pt1 | contig 91146 bp, 125 predicted proteins | sample 8540461 | NCBI WGS metagenome assembly BNJS01 (sample SAMD00202454, study PRJDB9452) | human saliva metagenome | isolation source: human saliva | place: Japan | reverse complement strand
GCCGCGGGCGGATGGTGATGAGGAAGGCGGTGGTGTAGGCGGTGATGGGGATGGCACAGAGGAGGCCGATGCTGCCGACGAGAGAGCGGACGATCTCGGTGGCGATCATGTTGAGGTTGAGGACGTGGCGGAGCGGGAGATCGGGCTGCGCGGAGATGAGGAGGATGAGCGGGAGCGCACCGCCGATGTAGGCGAGAACGAGGGTGTTCGCCATGGTGCCCATGACGTCGCGGCCGACGCTCATGCCCGAGGAGACGAGAGCGTCGAATTTCGTCTTGGGGGCGAGCTGTTTCATCTCGTACTGGGCGGAGGCGATGGAGACGGCAACGTCCATGACGGCACCGAGGGCACCGAGGACGATGCCCGCAAAGAGCAGCTCGCGGAAGTCCACCGCCTGCAGGTAGAGTGCCTTGAGCATGCCCGCCTGTTCCTCGGCGATGCCCGTGAGGTAGGTGCCGTGGATGGCGATGACGGCGAGGATGCCCGCGACGAGGATGCCGCCGATGGTGCCGATGATGGCGCCTGCCGCCTTGACGTTTCGCCCGCTGACGATGAGCTGGGTGGCGAGGGGTGATGATGCTGCCGATGAGGAGCGTCCAGAGGATGATGTGCGAGGGTGCATAGAGGATGAAGGAGATGAGCCCCTTCGCGATGAGAAGGACGGCGAAGAGGAGGACGAGGAGTGCCTTTCGCGCCTGTCACACCGCCGAAGCAGATGAGGAGGGACGGCAAAGAGAGTGAGGAGGAGGAGCATGGCGGGGAGCCGGTCGTAGTCGACGATGGCATAGCTCTCACCTGCCGGCCGGACGAGGATGTGCTCCCCCTCCTCCGGGTGGATGTCAAAGGCAGGATTGTTGAAGGTGTGATGGAGGATGGTCTCCTCCGTCCCCGCCGCAGGACCTGAGTCGAGGCGGATGCGCACCTCATAGGCGGCACTGTCAGGGGGCAAAGGAGGTTGTGCCGCCCGCAGCATTCTCCACGTGGAGAATTTCTGCCTTATAGGTCGGCGGGTCACCGTCCTCGCCCGCCGGGAGATGGGTGAGGACAGCATAGAGGAGGACGAGGGAGAGCACTGCAATGAGAAGGCGGGGGATACGGCGGGGATAATGTTTCATGACGAACTCCTTTGAATTGTTACAGTATTTACGCATATTATGGCACGAAGAAAAAGTGATTTCAATAGCTATTCCTGATTATGTAAGAACTATTGACAGATACATCATTCTCATATATACTGAGAACAACGAGATAATTCCAGAGAGGATGGCGGCTCTGTCATGCCTCGCGGCGCAGGGATTATCATCGTCTCACGGAGGAATCCGTCAAGGCTGTCATCGGACGGTCTTTCTTTATTCGGATTCATTCGTATGGATTCGTGAGATGCTTGCCCTATGGCGGGACAAGGCGCCAAGGAGGATAGAGGAGCTTTCGGCGGGCTGCAGAGGAGTCTCGGCAGACGCGGGAAAGCGATATGGCAAAGGAGGAAATACGATGTTCTCGAAGACGGATTTTTGGATTGGCCTTGCAGTTGGTGCGGTTGCCGGTATCTTTGGCTATCGTTTCATGCAGGAGCGCACGCAGCAGCTGGCAGCGATCGAGGCCGGCACGGCGGATCTCTCGCTCGCTGAGCTCCAGCGTCAGAAGGAGGAGCTCGAGGATCTGATCGCGGCACAGGCTGCATCGGAGAAGTAAGATTTTCCATGCCACGGGGGCTGCTGCGCATCTCTGCGCGCAGCCCTTTTTCAACAAATATGGATAAAGAGAAGGGGGTTTCAATGAGTATTTTCGATACGATCAAGAATGCGATTCCGCACGCGGCGATGGATCTGTTCATCCGATCGACGGATGTCGCTTCCTATGTGCCGGGACGGGTGCGCCTCTACAGTAAGCAGCTCGTGAACAATGCCTCGCTCGAGAAGCAGGTGCATGAGCGGCTGAACGCGCTCGTGGAGATCGAGCGTGTGGATACCAATATTGCGACGGGGTCGATTCTCATCACCTATGAGCCGGAGCGCCTGCGTGCAAACGCGGAGCTGCGCCGCGTGGAGGACTATATGCGCACCCATGCGAGGAGGCGGGCATCATGACGTATCTGTCCGGACTGATGCTCGGCGCATCACTAGCCAATATGGCGCGTCAGATGATCCTCGGTACAGGGGGGCGCCCTGCTGATGGCAATATCCTGCATGGACTGGGCGGCGGCCTGTTCACGGCACCGGAGCGCTCGCGTGGAAAGCATCCGCACGTGCTGGCGCACACGGAAGCGCCGTCTGCCATGCCGGTTTCCTGTGCAGTGCCGACGGCGGTCTTTTCCTGTGTCCATGCCTCGCCGGGACGGCGTCGCTACCGTACGCCGTATCTGACGGAAGCCTTTGCCAAGGTGCTGGAGGATCGTCTCCTGCGCCTGCCGTTCATCCGTGCCGTGCGTACGAATACCGAGTCGGGCAGCATCCTGCTCATCTATGCACCCGAGGATGAGGCACATGTCCTCGTTCTGGCGGAGGGGCTGTGCGCGATTTTTGCCGAGGGGAAGGTGCAGCCGCCCGCGACGCTCGCGAAAAGCGTGCGCCGCTCGGTGGAGTCGCTCAGTGCATGGATCCAGCGGAGTACGGGCGGAGCACTCGATCTGAGCTCGCTGGTCGCCGGCGTCTTTATCATGCGCGGCGTGCGCCAGCTGGTGATCTCCAACAATACGCCCTCGGGTTCTCAAATGCTCTGGTGGGCACTGTCGCTGATGAGGGGATGGAAGGTATGACACGAGTGATGCACAAGCGGATCCGTCTCTCGGCGGCATTGCCGCGCGAGGATGCACAGCAGCTCGCGGCGCGCCTGCGCCGCTTCCCTGCAGTGGTGGCGGTATCCGCCCATGAGAAATGCGTGGATCTCTGGCATGTGGGGATGCTCCCGACGGCGCGTGTCCTCACGGCGGCAGAGCGCGCCGTGCGCGCGGCGGCAGAGAAGGCGGTGACGCCGACGGAGCGGTTGGCGGAGTTCCGCCGCGATGCGGTGATCTCGCTCGCGAGCTTTGCGGCGATGGAGCTGCTGCGGCGCGGTGCACCCGAGCTCTTTGCCTCGGTGAAGGTACTGCGCTCGCTGCTCGTGCTAGCGATTTCGCGCAACTTCATCAAGACAGGGCATCGGCGGTCTGATCGAGGAGCGGCAGCCGAATGCGGATACGCTCACGACGACGGCGGTGATCGCCTCGGTGCTCGCGGGGAAACCAGAGTCGAGCCTCATGCTCCTCGCGCTCAGCAACGGGCGCGGAGATGCTGACGAGCTACGCGGCGGAAAAAGGCGCGCTCGCACATCTCAGGGACTCCTGTCGCTCGGTCAGCGTGATGTCTGGCTCGTGGAGCAGACGCCGAATGGGCGAGGTGGAGCGCAAGGTGCCCGTGGAGGAGGTACGCCCCGGCGATACGATCGCCGTGCACGCAGGGGAGAAAATCGTCATCGACGGCCGCGTTCTGCGCGGCAGTGCGGCGGTGACGCAGGCGTCCGTGACGGGCGAGTCCGCCCCGCGATGAAGAAGGAGGGCACGCCGGTTTACGCGGGCAGCGTGGTCGAGGCGGGCGAGCTCGTGATCGCGGTGGAGAAGGTGGGCAGCGATACGTCGCTCGCACACATCGTCCACCTCGTCGAGGAGGCGCAGACGCGCGCGCACCCGTGCAGAATTTTGCCGATCAGATGGCGAACTATCTCGTGCCCGTGTCCTTCCTCGGGGCGGCGATTGTCTACGGGGCGACGCGCGACTGGGGACGTGTGCTGAACCTGCTCTTCATCGATTTTTCCTGCGGGCTGAAGCTCTCGACGGCGACGGCGATGTCGGCCGCGATTGCCGCGGCGGCCAAGCGCGGGATTCTCGTGAAGGGCGGCAACTACATCGAGGCGCTTGCGCGCACGGATACGGTCGTGCTCGACAAGACGGGCACGCTGACGGTCGGCATCCCCGAGATCACGTTCATCCGCACGGCGTCGGGCGTGACGGAGAAAGAGATGATCCTGCTCGCGGCATCCGCCGAGGAGCACTCCGTGCATCCGCTCGCCGTGGCGATCCAGAAGTATGTGGAGGAAAAGGCCTGGCATGCGCCGCAGCACCGCTCCTCCGAGACGATCGTGGCGCGCGGGATGCTCGCCGAGGTGCCGGATTTCGAGGGCTTTACGGGCGGAACGATCCGCGTCGGCAGCCGCCGTTTCCTGCAGGAGAACGGCGTGACGGATCCGGAGGATCTCGCTGCGTCCACCTCCGGCAAGAATGTGCTCTTTGTTGCGCGTGACACGCGCCTCATCGGCGTGATCGGGATCGAGGATCCCATCCGTCCGAAGATGAAGAAGACGCTGAACCAGCTGCGCCGCTGCGGTGTGGATGAGATCGTCATGCTGACGGGCGACGCTAAGGCGGTCGCGGCCGAGGTGGCGCGCGATATGGATGTGGACTCCTATCATGCGGAGATCCTGCCCGAGGATAAGTCGCGCTATGTGAACCAGCTGAAACAGCGCGGGACGGTGATGATGGTCGGCGACGGCATCAACGACGCGCCCGCACTCGCCTTTGCCGATGTCGGCGTGTCGCTCGGCGGCCGCCAGACGGATATTGCGGCGGAGTCCTCGGCGGTGACGATTCACGGCGAGGATCCGATCCGCCTCGTGGAGGCACTGCGTCTCGGACGGCGGACGATGCATCTCGTGCATCAGAACTTTAAGGCGACGCTGCTCGTCAACTCGTCGGCGATGCTGCTCGGTGCGCTTGGCGCGATCAGCCCGCTCGCAGCCGCTGCGATCCACAACACGGCAACACTCGCCGTGGTGCTGAACAGCTGCCGCATCCTGACGCCCGAGGGCGGCATGTTTGCGCGGAAGATGACAAAGTAGAAAGCCGAATCTTTGTTTGTTGATTTTTCTTTCGTCCTGTTGTAGAATACGGTGTATGAATGAGAGGATAGGGTAGGATCTACGATATGCCGATCCGCTGTTTTGAGAGGAGAGTTTGACCGATGGCAGGAAAAATGAAGAACTGCTCGAGCTGCGGGAAGGTGTTCGTTTCAATCAACAACTCCCGTATCTGCGCGGATTGCCGCGAGAAGGAAGAGAAGTGGGAAAAGGAGATCATCGAGTACGTGCGTGACCATCCGAAGTGCCCGATTCCCGAGATTGTCGAGGCAACGGGTGTGCAGGAGCAGGTGATTCGCCGTATGATTCGCGAGGGACGCTTCCTCGCAAGTCATGTGGATATCTTCTTCCCGTGCGAGAAATGCGGCGCCCCCATCCAGAAGGGGCAGTACTGCGACAAGTGCCAGAAGGAGATGCGCGACGAACTGAAGGCAGCCGTCAGCAAGCAGAGTGCCTCGGGCATGCGCACCACATCAGACGGTGGCAGCAGGCCGCCGCGGCTATGTGACGCTCGGGGATAAATAGGAAAAATCGAGTCATCGATACGCACTTAAGAAAAAAATCTTAAGTGCGTATCTTTTTTTTTCGATAAAGAAGGTGAAAGGATTCCGAACCCACTTTGCAGCGGGAGCGCGAAGCGCGTGCAGCGATCGGTTCGGAGATACAGGTGGTGAACGATATGTTAATCAGAAATCAGACAATCGCAGCAGTGAGCAGACTCTACGCCGGTGCACCGGCAGCGGGAACGCGCCGTGTGGATACGGCGGGTGCCGTGCAGGCACCGGATGCACTCGAGCTTTCGGGCGAGGCGCAGAGCTTTGGCGATATCCTGCAGCAGCTGCGCGGCATGAGCGATGTTCGCAAGGAGCGCGTTGCGGAGGTCTCCGCGCGCGTCGAGAACGGCAGCTATGCGCCGGCCTCGGCCGATATCGCGGCCAAGATGCTCGCCATGCGCTATTGATGGAGCAGCTCATGTGGAATGCATTTACGGCGACGCTCGAAGAGCTCTCGCGTCAGTATGAGAAGATCCGTGTCGTGCAGGAAAAGAAACGCAAGATTCTCGTCGCACTCGACATGGAGGCGCTCGAAAAACTGACCGCCGAGGAGGATTTTCTCGCGCGTGCGGTGGAGCGGCTCGAGACGGATCGGCTCGCGCATCTCGCCCACATTGCGAAGGCGACGCCGGGCGTGAGTGCCGAGACGAATATGGAGGAGCTGGCGCTCCTCGCGCCGAGCGATGCTGTCCACCGCAGCGTGCTTGCGGCAAGCCGCAAGCTGAGCAAGGTCGTTGCGGAGACGAAGGAACTGCGCGATGGGAATGCCCTCCTCATCGAGGGAGCACTCATGGCGGTGAACCGTCAGCTCGGACGCATCGGCGGCGCCGTGGTCGACCCCGTGTATGGGAGCGGCGGCACGGAGCAGGTGCGGCATCTGCGCAAGAACTTGGACTATAAGGCGTGAACGGCAATGACGAATGAGACCCGTGCGGCACTCGTGCTCCTGAAGGAGCAGCTCTCTGCCGCGGAGGAGGCACTCGCCGCCTATGATGCGCTCGTCACTGCGCTCCAACACAGTGCCTTTGGTGCGGGAATCAGCGACGCAACGGCGGCAGCTGAGCGGAGTCTCTCTGCGGTACGTGCACTCGCACGGCGGCAGACAGAGTACCTCGCGGAGGTGCAGGCGGACAGCATGGCGGCCGCCGTTGCAAGCGAGCCGAATCCACGGGAGCACTTCGCTGCGGTACGCGCTATGCGTGCTGTGCAGGCACGGCATGAGCGCCTGCGCGAGCGCGTGCGCACGGCAGAGCAGCTGCTGGAAAAGAGTGCGGAGTTTATCCGCTATCAGCTCAACGTCGTTTCGGGCACGATGGCGGACGATACCTACGGACGCTCTCAGCCCGTGGCAGGACCGCCCGTCGGACTGCGGCGCGAGATCGCCATGTTCGATGCGGACGTATGACGATATAACGGATGGAATCATCAGGATTTCCAAACAGGGAAAAGAGTGAGGGAATATGCGGTCAACATTTGCCGGACTCAATACGATGGTGCGGGGCATCCAGAACAACCAGCTGTCGCTTGACACGACCGGGCACAACATTACCAAACGCCTCGACAGAGGGGTACTCGCGTCAGCGCGTGGACTCGGCGGCGACGAACTATCAGGAGCGGCCGTCCCTCTACGGGAATGTCTACGTCGGCGGCGGTGTCGATGTCATCGCGCTGAACCGTGCACGCAACATCTACGCGGACAAGCAGTTCTGGTCGGAGACCTCGACGCAGAACCTCTATAAGACGTACAAGACCAACTACGATAAGGCGGAGGCGGTCTTTAACGACGCAAAGGAGACGGGTGTCCTCAATGCGATGCAGCAGTTCTACAGCGCCTGGGTCAACCTCTCCGACTACGCGAGCGACGCGGCGTCGCGTACGGCGGTCATCACGAAGGGCAACAACCTCGTCGACCGCATCAAGACCGGCGCACGTCAGCTGCAGGATCAGATCAATGCACAGTACGATGAGATGCGCATCCAGGTCGGCAAGGCAAACAATATTACGGAAAAGATCGCCGTCCTCAACCAGAACATTATGCTCGCCGAGAATCACGGCGGCAAGGCGAACGACCTGCGTGACCAGCGCGATCTCCTCGTGGACAAGCTCTCGGAGATCACGAATGTCAATGTCTATGAGGAGGCAAACGGACAGTACACCGTCGTCTCGAACGGCATGACGCTCGTCCAACGCGACAGCCACCTCACCATCGAGATGAGCCCGCCGATCGACAACGAGCGCTACGGCATCAACGACTATACGCTGCGCATTAAGGAGGCGGGCGGGATCGGCTATGTCCCGCAGGGCGGCATCCTAAAGGCGCTGCAGGATACGATCGTGCAGGACAAGGGATATATCGACAACCTTGCGGATATCTCGGCAACGCTCATGACGACGTTCAATGATGCGCACAAGCTCGGCGCAGGCATCGACAATGAGTCGACGACGTGGACGAATTTCTTCGGACGCAACGCATTTCACAGCGATGCAACGGGCAACAACTACACGGGCGAGCGCTATGCGTGGCATGTCGACCCGACGACGGGGGATCGCTGGATGACGGCAACGGCGCAGAGCGTGACCCGCACGACGAGCGGCGGCACGCCGCCGACATCGGCGACGGTGACGGCCGTGGATACGACCATCGCTGCCGACATCCATGAGATGCGCTCCATGCAGATCATCCATGCGCTCAAGATCAGTGATGAGCTGACGGCTCCGGACGGGCAGAATCTCGTCGCCGCTCGTCAGATCGTGGATCCCGGTGCCGGCGTCTCCGACCCATGCCAATCCGATTGGCAAGATGCTGCCGACGGTTACGGGCGGTACGATTACGTATACCTATTCTTTTGCCGATATGAACGGCACGGGCGACGGTACGATGGCGGTCGAGCTGAGCAAGTTCTTCAACAAGGATCAGGCGAATACGATCAATGTGGCAGAACTGATCGGTCTGCCGACGAACGAGCGCCAGCGCGCGGTTGGATCGGTGTCCATCAATCAGTACTACAATGGTGTGATGAACGAGCTCGGCGCAGATGCTGAGAACCTCGACAAGAAGATGAAGCAGCAGGATGATCTCATGGTGCAGATCAACCAGTGGCGGCAGTCGACAGCGGGTGTGGACTGGAACGAGGAGCTGACGAATATGCTCAAGTTCCAGACGGGCTACGGCGCGTGCTCGCGTGTCCTGACGTCGATGGATGAGATCCTGGATCGCCTCATCAACAGCACGGGCGTTGTCGGAAGGTAAGGGATGAACGATGATTCGTATCAGCAGCAACTACATGGTGCAGCGCTACCAAAAAGATCTAAATGAGCTGGACTACACCAAGTCGAAACTCATGGAACAGGGCGACGGGAAGAAGCTCCACCGTCCCTCGGACAACTCCGTGGACTACTCGCGCTACCTGCGCTACAACGTCTCCGAAGGCGAGAACAACCGCTATCAGGACAGCGTCAAGGCGGGCATCTCGTGGATGAACACGACCCAGACGGCACTCGCGGGCATGGAGGACATCCAGAAGACGTTCAAGGCGAAGACCATTCAGGGCGCGAACGACGATAAGGATGAAAACAGCGGCGATTGGCCCGCGATTGCGCGCGAGATGAAGGCGGGGATTCAGCAGATCGTTTCGCTCGGCAATACCCAGCTCGGCGACCGCTATATCTTTTCGGGGCAGGCGGATCTGCGCCAGCCGTTCTCCATCTCGGATGAGAACGAGCCGCGTCATCGTGGTCTCGCCAAGACGCTCGATGATCGTCAGGCGGCGTTCTTTAACGATGCAAGCAACACGGACAGTGCCAATTTCCTGCATCAGATGCTTTCCCTCGACGGCAGTGACGGCAAGAGCTACTACCTCAATACGCTGACGGGTGACGTCTATACGAAAGAATTCGTGCAGGAGGGGTACAAGGACGTTATCGCGAGCGGGCGCTCGACGGTATCGTCGGCGGATCGTGTCGGCAACATCACGACAGGCACGAACTTCATCAAGGATAACTTTAAGAATACGGGCGAAATCATCGATGATCCTGCTGCCTCGCCCGGTCATGGTGCGAACTGGTCGGATACGGCGGCAGTCGCAGGTGTGACGCTGAAGTTCTCGACCGTGCGTCAGCAGATCGTCTCCTATAACGGCGATTTCCGCTATATCTCGATGGTCAAGCAGAACGGCTCGACCGAGCCGACGGCGGACACAGTGAACAAGACGGGGCTCGACATCTTCGGACGCGACCTCTTCGATGATAAGAACTCGGGCAACGAGCCCTCGGGCACGGCGATGGTCAACAGCATGCTGACCGTATACGCCAAGACGAACTCTGCCGACCCGCACTGGCTCAGCTCAGACGGCATCTCGCTTGCCGACGCGGCGAACCAGGTGACGCTGCAGGCACATACGGAGACGGGGGCGCGTACCCAGCTCTATAAGAACATGACGGATATTCTCACCGATCATGGCGAAAACATCACACGCGATATCACGAATGTCTCCTCGACTGATGTCGCGGAACTCGCGATGAAGATGATGCAGCAGCAGACGGTCATGAGCATGTCGCTCTCGATGGGGGCGCGCATCCTGCCGCTCTCGCTCGTGGACTATCTGCGGTAGGATGCCGCACGGATGATATGATGGGAAAGGATGCCCAAGATGCCGATGCTCTACCTCAATGTGCGCCATACGCTGCCGATGATCGGGATCCAGTCGCAGAAGAATACGCTGGACTCCGGTATTCAGCAGCCGCAGTATGACCAGGAGACGCAGAATGCGCGCTCCAATCTGTACGCGACCCAGCCAAAACTCGATATTGACAGCTATCCGAGCCGTCACAGCTACGGACACAGCAGCAATGCGGACTTCGCCGCAGACAATATGCAGCGCGGCTTCTCGGGAGTACAGGAAGGCACATCGAAGCACACACAGATGGGCTGGTCGCTCGCCGAGGACGGGCCAAAGCCCGGGCGGCAGGTAGCCATCGAGCAGATTTACCGCGATATGATGAGCATCGCCGACCAGAACCGTGTGCTCGTCGCACAGGCAATCCCTGACCCTGAGGTGCATTTCACCGTTGGTGAGGTTGCCGGCGAGCCGACCGTCGGGCGCACGACGCCGCACTGGAATGTCACGAGCCGTGCGCACGTCGAGTACAACCGCGGCAATATCGAGATCTATCTGCAGCAGAAGGGCAGCATCCGCGCGTGGGTCAGCGAAGGAAAATATGATATACTTGCGTAACAGGAGTCTCTGACGATGAAGATTATGACCAGCCGTTTTCGGTGAGATTGAGGTCGCTGAGGATGCCGTCATCCACTTTGCAGCAGGCATTCCCGCGTTTGAGAAGGAGCACGAGTTCCTCATTATTCCCTATGGGGACGACAGCCCATACTCATTTCTTCAGTCGGTGAAGACACCGGATCTTGCCTTCTTGATGGCGATGCCGCACACGTTCTTCCCGGACTACGAGGTCACGATTGACGACGATGTGGAGCGCGAGCTCGCACTCAACTCGCCGGATGATGTGCTGATCTACGCGGTGCTGACGCTCTCGGGCAGCAACATCCGCGACTTGACGGCGAATCTCATCGCCCCGATTGTCATCAATGCCAGAACCCGCAAGGGGAAAACAGATCGTGCTTGACCGCAGCCCGTATACGACGAAGCATCGGCTCTTTCCGCAGGATCAGGAGGAAAAGTAATGCTCGTACTCACACGGAAGCCAAGACAGCAGATCATGATCGGTGATAATATCGTCATCAACATAGTGGAGGTTCAGGGCGACAATGTGCGCATCGCCATTGATGCGCCGCGCAGCGTCAAGATCTACCGCGGTGAGATTTACCGCGCCATTCAGGAGGAGAACCAGCGTGCCGCAGCACCGCAGATGATTGATCTCGAAGCGCTGCCCACGCGTTCATCATAAAAATATATCAAAAAACAACATGTCCCAAGGAAGGACAGACGGGTGCGCGGGATGCGCACACCGTAGCACATGGAGGGATGCCTTATGGCTGTAGGTAGTGTTCAGGATTATATGTTGGCGGCGGTCGCTGTCAGCAGTATGCAGGACGGCGCAGGAGCGCAGCGTCCCTCGCCGGGGGACGGGAAAACCGAGGCGCCAGCGCCTCCTAATGCAGCTGCAGCGGCTGCAGAGAAGGCACGGCAGGAAGCCGATGCCGCCGCTGCCCATGAAAAGAAGAAGCCCATCAACGAGGAGCAGGCGGCGTATATTACGAAGCAGCTCAACGAGATCATGCGGCGCATCGACGTAAACCTCAATTTTCAGTATCACAAAGAGATCAACGTCATGTCGGTACGCATGCTGGACAAGAAGACGGGCGAGCTCTTGCGCGAGATTCCGGCGGAATCGTTGGTCGAGCACATGATCAAGGTACGCGACTGGCTCGGTGCATTCCTGGACAAGACGGCGTAAGGCGATAAGGAGGAAATTATGGCAGGAGCAAGAGGTATCTACGGACTCTCGGGTTCGGGGATTGATGTAGAGTCACTGGTCAAGGTCGGCATGATGTCCGAGCAGAAGAAGTATGACCGGCTTTATAAGAAGGAAGTCGAGACGGAGTGGCGCAAAGAGGCCTTTGCTGACGTCTACAGCGCGGTGAATACGTTCCGCAGCAGCATGTCGGATATGCGCCTGAGCTCGCGGACGAAGCCCATGACGGCGACGAGTTCGCTCTCGGATGTCGTGACGGCGACGGCGAATGCAAACGCCGGCGTGATGTCGCATACCGTGGAGGTCACGCAGGCAGCCTCGAATGCCTATCTGATGACGGCCTCGGGGCAGAAGGTGGCGCGTACGAATACAGCGGCACCGGCAAGCGTTGCCCTGAAGGACGTCGCCTTCGCGGGCGGCACGATGCCCGCAGGCATGGCGAGCGGCGATACGGCGCTCAGCTTCAAGCTCTCGAACGGGACGGGCACGGCGGAGGTCAAGTTCACGGCAGAGGAGATCTTTACGAAGAACCTCACGCTCAACGATCTCGCGACGCGCATCAGCAATGCACGCTTTATCGACAGCGACGGCAAAGAAGTCAGCGCTTAACATCACGGCGAGCTACGACGCCGTGTCCGACGCCTTCTCCATCGTGAACACGAAGTCGGGCAGCGACAATAAGGTCAGCCTTTCCGTGGATACGGGGGCGGGGTCGGCGGCGGATACGACGGCACTGCTGAACAATCTGAAGCTCGGACAGGTCAGCGGCGGATCGATCAGCGCACCGCTCTCGTTTACGGCGGCGGGCACGACCTCTACCCTTGAAGCGGCGGGCACGAATGCAAGCGTCAAGATCGACGGCCGCACCTATACGGATCTGCAGGACAACAAGCTGCAGGTCAACGGCGTCACCTATACCTTTAAGAAAGCGACGCCCGCCGGCACGACGGCACAGGTGACGATCGCACAGGGATCAGGAGAAGCTCGTCGAGAACGTCAAGAAGTTCGTCGAGGACTACAATAAGCTGCTCGATGATCTCCACGGGCGTTACAACAACAATAAGTATCCTGATTACGAGGTTCTGACGAAGGATCAGGAAGCATCGATGTCCCACGAGCAGGTGGAGAAGTGGAACGAGCGCGCCAAGTCGGGGCTGCTCTACCGCGATGGCTACCTCCGCTCGATCATCAGCGATATGCGCGATGCCGTAACCAATCGTGTCGGCTCTGCGCCGGGACGCTACAACAACCTCGCGGCAATCGGTATTACGTCGAAGGATCAGAGCGGGCATCTGAAGCTCGACGAGAACAAGCTCCGCACGGCGATCTCAGCGGAGCCGGATGCGGTCAACCAGATCTTCTCCCATACGGACGACGACGACAACTATGGAGATAACGGTGTTGCAACGCGTCTCGCCGAGCGTCTCGGCAAGCGCATGGAGTCGCTCAAGAGCCACGCGGGTATGACGGCAGACAAGTCCGACCGCAGTGAACTCGGCAAGCTCATCGAAAACTACGAGAAGCAGATGAGCGATTTCAAGCAGCTCATGAGCTCCTTTGAGAATCAGCTCTACAAGAAGTACAATGCGATGGAGGAAGCCATCTCGAAGCTCTCCACGCAGTTCGGTTTCTTCTCCAGACAGTGATGCTAGGAGGATTCCCACATGGTCAATAGTGCCGCGGAGGCCTATAAGAAGCAGCAGATCATGACGGCAACGCCCGAGGCGCTGACGCTCATGCTCTACAACGGCTGTCTGAAGTTTATCAAGGAGGGTGCCGACGCGCTCGCCGAAAAGAACTATGAGGCGGCAACACCTCGCTGCAGAAGGCACAGAACATCATCTCGGAGTTCCGCGTCACCCTCAATATGGACTACGAGATCTCGCATCAGCTCCTGCCGCTCTACAACTATGCGTACGACCGCCTGGTCGAAGGAAATCTCGATGATAACCTCGACGCCATTAAGGAGGCAACGGACATCATCACGGAGCTCCGCGATGCGTGGGCACAGGCGATGAAGAAAGGCCCGCGAGGAGAAGGGCGCGCAGAGTGCGGAAGGGAGCGGCGTCTATGCCGGATAAAGGCCTACGAAGAGGCACGTTCCCTGTGGGAGAAGTACCGCGTGCTGACGCATGAACTCATGAAGTTCATCGACGAGGAGGAGGTCGATACCTTCCTCGACCTCGTCGATCAGCGCGGGCAGATCATCGAGATGCTGCAGGCGCTGCCTGCCGATCCCTATCGGGGCAGTGTGGATTTTGCGGCACTCGATGCGGAGCTTCGTCCGCTCGAGATGCAGATCCAGTACAAGGCGCGTGCGTGGCTGAACCGCTCGCGCCGTCGCAATGCGGCCGTGCACAGCTACGATACGGGCGAGGGCAGCCCTGTGGGCTCCTATCTCAACCGACGGCACTGAGGCGCGGGACCTCTTCTCAACGACTCTTGACAAACAATCATAAAAAAAGCAAACTTTTTTATGAAAGCCGCTTAAGTATGTCGTCGCTTTGACGATATATTATATGTAACAGGGTAATACGCAAGCGGTGCGGCTGCCATGGACGGCCAGCTAGCAGCCAACCAGGATAGACGCGTCACTTGCATATTATATAGCGGGCATGGATGTCCGCACATAAAAGTTAAGATTCCGGATCATCCGGAAACACACCAGGGAGGAATTTTCACATGGCAATGGTAGTTAAGAACAACATGTCGGCGGTCAACACGCTCAACATCCTGAACCGCAACCAGTCGGCTCTTGCGAAGAGCCTGCAGAAGGTCTCTTCGGGCATGAAGATCAACGATGCCGGCGACGATGCATCGGGCTATGCCATCTCCGAGCGTATGCGCGTCCAGATCCGTTCGCTCGATCAGGATAAGCAGAACACGCAGAACGGCAACAGCATGATGAAGACGGCCGAGGGCGCTGTCGCAAGCACGGTCGAGATCCTCAAGACCCTGAAGGAAAAGGCCATCAACGCTGCGAACGACACGAACACGGACGAGGATCGTCGCACGATCCAGAAAGAGATCAACCAGATGGTTGACCAGATCGACGACAACGCGCTTGCTACGTACAACGGCAAGTACCTCGTCGATGGCTCGCGCAACAGCATCGGCACGGCAACCTGCACGACGCTGACGAACACGGCACTGAGCACGGCTTCGGCATGGAACTCTACGCTGACGTCATCTCGAGAGCCGCCAGAACGAAGGCCTCAACATCCAGTCGACGGATAACGTCACGGTCTCCTATGTCCGCCAGGGTCAAGACCTACACGACGACGTTCTCGGTCGGCAGCCAGTCGCTCGTCGGACATCATCGCGAAGACGGCGTTCAACGGCACGGATTCCCTGAAGGGGCTCGGAGCTCGTTGAGACGGCAGCGACGGCTGGCGCTTGGATCGGTCTCGACAAGTCCGGCAACAGTGTCTTCACGGCGGACAACAAGACGGCGCTCTCGATCAACGCTGCCGGTGCTGGTACGTCCTATCAGATCTCGGCATTCACGATCGGCATCACGGACAACACGGGTGCTCTCCGCAAGACGGCGAACACGAGCCTCGATGCGTTCACCGAGCGTATCCGCTCCGAGAACAAGTCCGAGGACAACGCTCTCGTTCTCCAGACGGGCGTGAAGTCGAACCAGGCGATCAAGGTCAGCATGACGGATATGCGTTCGCTCGCACTCGGCATGAAGGGCATGGATGGCTCTGTCATCAGCGTCCAGACGCAGGACAAGGCGAATGCAGCGATCAACTCGATCGACTCCGCTCTCCAGAAGGCGCTCGACGAGCAGGCCAACATCGGTGCTGTCCAGACGCGTCTCCGCTACACGGCTTCGAACCTCACGACGCAGTCCGAGAACGTCCAGAACTCCGAGTCCACGATTCGCGATGCGGATATGGCAAAGGAGATGACGGAGTACACGAAGAACAACGTTCTTCTCCAGGCTGCTCAGTCGATGCTCGCACAGGCGAACCAGAACAGCTCTGCTGTCCTCTCGCTCCTCCGCTAATTCGTTTCGACGATTTATACGGAATTCAGGAATCCCTCCCCTCGGGGAGGGGTTCTTTTTTTGCCAAAAATCCCAGTATCGCGTATAATGGAGCATAGAGAGAGGGGGTACCGGATGAGAATATCTGCGTGCTATATTGTCAAGGACGAGGCGGAGGAGCTGCGCCGTTCTCTTGCCTCTGTACGAGCTGCCGTGGATGAGATCATCGTTGTTTCGACGGCGGGCAGCTCTGCGGTGCGGGACGTGTGTGCTGCGTTTTCGGCAGAAGTTCACGACTTCGCATGGGTGAATGATTTTTTTCTCTTGCCCGCAATAAGGCGCTGCAGTATGTAACGGGGAAATATCGTTATCTTCCTGGACGCAGACGAATATTTTCTGCATCCGTATGACGTGCGTCAGGCGATCACAGAGATGGCACATGATCAGATGCAATGGGATATCGTCATGGTCGGTCTATACAGCTATCGGAGCACTCATGGACAAGATGCAGATTATGAGAGAGTTCCACGCATATTTCGTATGCCGGGGATGCACTACGAGGGAATGATTCATGAGCAGCTGGTGCGCGACGACGGAGAGCAGTGGATTCTCGTCTATGCAGATGAGGTACTTTCTCTTGGTCATACGGGATATCTCTCAGAACGAGGATCGGAGAAGATAAAAGCGCAATATTGCCATGCTGGAGGAGGATGCGGCGCGGCATGGGCATACGATGATGCACGATGCCTATCTTGCCGACTGCTATTTTGGGCTGCAGGATTATGCACGTGTTCTTTCCCTCTCTCGTAAGGTGTTGGCAAGTGATATGATTCTTGTCGGCGCAGGGAGCAAGATCTATCATCAGATGATCGAGTCGATGCGTGCGCTGCACTATTCTGATGCGGAAATGCTTGCCCTTGCTGACGAGGCTCTTGCGAAGTACCCGGATCTTCCCGATTTCTATGCGCAGCGCGGGATGATTCTCTGTGGACTGATACGATATCCTGAGGCGGCAGAGTGTCTGACGACGGCACTATATAAATTTGATCATGGCTTTTCCGAGGTTCACGATTCGAGCTTCTTTAACCCCGTGGTGGCTGCGCGTGTGGCGGCGCGTCTCGCTCAGATCGATACGCATTTGGGGAATGAAGCACAGGCAAAGCACTGGCAGGAGAGAGAAAGGGCATATATGCAGGGAAATGCTGCTGACATCGGAGAGGATATTCGCATCAGTGCCTGCTATATTGTGCGCGATGATGCTGTGCATCTGAAAAAATCAATCGAAAGCCTGCGGGATGCCGTGGATGAGCTCATCGTCGTCGATACAGGATCACGTGACGATACTGTTGGAGCCGCGAAGGACTGCGGAGCCATTGTGCACGAAGTTACCTGGGCGGATGACTTTGCTGCGCCGCGCAACGCAGCACTTTCCCATGCCACAGGGGATTGGATTGTTTTTATCGATGCAGATGAGTACTTTTCAGATGAGACAAAAGGAAATCTCCGTACGGCGATCACGACGGCGGATGCCGAGGGTACGGAGGTGCTTCTCATTCCTTGGCATAATATCGACGAAGTGACGGGCGAAGTGCTGTTGGATTCCTATGCGCCGCGCATCTTTCGCCGCCGTACAGGACGATGCTATGTTGGCCGTATTCATGAAGAGCTGCGTGATACAGATGGCACTGTGCCAAAAACGAATGCCGTTGCTCCTGCCCTGCTGACGCTCGTGCATACGGGCTACTCTGCTGTGCTTACACGTGAAAAGGGAGAGCGCAATCTGCGTATTCTGCTGGCGGAACTCGAGACGACAGCGGAGCCGGAGCGGATCTGGGGCTATCTCGCGGAGACCTATGATAATCTGGGCGACGCCTATCATGCAGAGCAGTACGCACGCAAAGATGTGGCGCTCGGACGGCGCGGCGTCGTCTATGCGAGCCGCTGCTGGCGTATTCTGCTGCGCATCTATGGCGTACAGCCGGAGCGGCGGGATGCGTATCTGGCTCTTGCGGAAAAAGGCCGTGCAGGCGTTTTCCGGAGCTGCCCTGAGATGCATGCGGAGTATGCGGAGGCGCTGGCGGCATTTCATCGCTATCGTGAGGCGGCAGAGGCGGCTGTGCCGGCACTGGAGCTGCCGCTCCCGACAGGGAACGGAGCAGTCCCTCTTTACGGATGAGATGAAAGCAGAACTGCGGCGGCGCATGGCGATCTGGCAGCGCATCGACACACATGCGAGAGAGATCCGCATTGCAGCCTGTGTCTTTGCCCGCAACGATCGTCAGGATATGGAGCACTGGCTGAAAAACGCGGCAGTCTATGCGGATGAACGCATCATCCTCGATACGGGATCGACGGACGGTACGAGGGAATGCGCAGAGCGTGCAGGTGCGAAGGTCTATGACTTCCTCTGGCAGGATGACTTCGCTGCCGCGCGCAATGCCGTATTGGCACATGCGGATGCGGATTGGGCGGTCGTGCTCGATGTGGATGAGAGCTTTTTTGATCCGTCCGAACTGCGCGCTTATCTAGCGATGATGGATGTCGTGATGCCGCATAAGGATGCTGTTCTCCTGCCGATCGTGCATGTGGATGAGGATGATGCTGACCGCGAGATCGGGCGTGCGCCGCACATCCGTCTCCTGCGCATGGGGCGCGGCCTATTCTATGAGGGGCGCGTACATGAGACCCTCATAAAGCGGGACGGTGAGCCGCAGCTCTATCATGAGCCCGTCGCCCTCGCCATCCGCCACGTGGGGTACTCGGCGGGGCGGATCCGTGCCAAGCACGCGCGCAACCTTGCCCTGATGGAGCGGCGGATCCATGAGGAGGGACTTCGTCCGGGGGACTATCGCTATCTCGCCGATACCTATTATGGTCTTGGACAGTATGCAGCGGCGCTCCTCTATGTGCGTGCGGCCTTGGAGGAAAATGTCACGTCCGTCGGTGCGCAAAGCCACCTCCATCACCTCCTGCTCGACGCGATGGAGAAGGAGAATGTTCCTCTTGCCGAGCAGATCTCAGCGGCGCGCGCGGCATGCGAGGCATTCCCAAATCTGCCGGACTTTTATGGGCGGCTCGGCCTCCTCCTGGATGCGGCGGGAGAGGATGCACTTCCTATATTGACGCGTGCGATGGAGCTCTATGCGCAGCCCGAGGATACGGGCGGCGAAACATCGGCATTCGCTGCATGGGCAGGTGCGGTGTCGGCGGCACGCGCACGTCTTCTTGCCGTGGCGGGAGCGCGCGCGGCGGCTGAGGAGGAGCTTGCGCGTGCGTTCTCGCTCGGGACGGCGATGGAGGAGACCATGGATGCCTTGGTCGAGCTGCATCGCGATAGGGATACGGGCGCGCTGCTCACATGCACTCCGCGAGCGGCTCGGCGGAGATCAGGAGAGCCTTTTGTATCTTATCCGTTTTGCTGACAGCTATGGCTGGCTGCACTTGGGCGAGGCGGCACGCGATATGTATCGGCAGGAGACGGGCACGGAACTTCCAACGCCCTTGCCCTATCGGTGGATGCGTTCGGATGCGCCCGTGGAACTGGGGCGGCATATCGTTGGAACGCTTGCGGGAGACGTACGGGAGATGCCTGAGGTATTGCTCCGCCTCGGACAATCCACGCACGCGGAAAGTCCGCGCCTCTATGAGCGGCTGCGCGGCCTTCTGCCACGGGAGATGCAGGAGTTCTGGCGCCACTACGATGAGCCGGATGCCGTCCCGCGCCCGCAGCGCGCGGAGGGACTTCATCTCGTGCGCGAGGCATTTGTACGCCATGCGGATACGGCGCAGACGGAGCGCTTCCTGCGCATTGTGGTATCATACGGCGTGGAGGAGCTGCGTATCGCTGCCGACGCCTATATGACGGCAGGACGCCATGCGGCGGCGCGTGCGGCATGGGAACTCTGCGCGCGGCAGGAGCAGGATGCGGAGGCTCTCTACAGTGCGGGGGTTTGCACGATACGCATGGGTGATGCGGACGCGGGACGTGAATACCTCATGCAGGCGCTGGCGACGGACTCGGCGCATCGCAAGGCGAGAGAGTTGATGGAGTGGATCGGATGAAAATCTCAGCGTGTGTCATCGTGAGGAATGAGGCGGAGAACCTTCCGCGCTGGCTCGCCTCGATGCGCAGCTTTGCCGACGAGATGATTGTCGTCGATACGGGCTCGACGGATCAGAGTGTGGAGATTGCACGTGCGGGCGGCGCGCGCGTGCTCCATTTCGACTGGATCAATGATTTTTCCGCAGCGAAAAATTTTGCGCTCGATGCGGCGACGGGGGACTGGATCGTCTTCCCCGATGCCGATGAGTACTTTTACGGAGGAGAGCAATCCGCGCGTGCGCCCTCTGCTCGAGGAGTACGACGCACATCCGTATCTTGACGGCTTCATCGTGCATCTCGTCAACATCGACGTGGATACGGGGGCACTTCTCGGGACGAGTGCCGAGGTGCAGCGCATCTTCCGCCGTGCACCGCACATCCGCTTTGTGGGCAGCATTCATGAACACATAGAAAATCTCAGTGGCGATACGGCGCGGCAGATGATGATCGCGCCCGGTCTGACGCTCTATCATACGGGCTACTCGCCGCGCATCATCAAGAGCAAGTCGCAGCGCGATCTGGAGCTCCTCCTTGCGCGCCGTGCACGCGGAGAGTCCGCGAAACTCGACGAATACCATCTGATGGACTGCTATTATACGCTTGAGGACTATCCGCAGGCGGCACACTATGCACGCCTTGCACGGGACAGCGCGGATCGGCCGGTCGGGTCGGAAAACCGCCCCCATGCGGTTCTCCTGCAGTCTCTTATTCTGATGGGGGCATCGGACGCAGAGATTCGAGAGGCGTATGATGCGGCGCGCGCGGCACTTCCGGAAAAGGCGGACTATCCGCTGATCTACGGGACGTATGCGTGGGATCAGTCGTATGTCATGACGGCGTGTGCTGCTTATGCGGAGGGGATCCGTCTGCATGAGGAACACTATCGTGAAGGGGACTTCTCTGCCGTGCTCCTTCCAACGGCGTATATGCGCCTTGGTGAGGCAGCGCTGCTGCGCAATGCGCGGGAGGAGGCGATCCTGTCAGCGGAGCATGCACTTCGCCTGAATCCGCGCCATGCACCGCTCCTCGCCGCGTTTCTGCGGATCATGGCGGCGGTCGGCGCAGACGATGCCGCGCTGATCGAGATCTTGAACGGGATCTATGATCGTGAGGCAGATGCGGCATTTCTCGCCTCGGTGCTGGCGGGCGCGGACTTTCCCCTCGCGGCGCTCTACTATGATCGGCGCAGTACGGCGAAGTTTTCCCGCCGCGCCGCCGTCTCCTGCTCGCGGGGGACGCAAGTGCAGCAGCGGCATCGCTCATCGAGGAAATGGAGTGCGCGGCTGCGGTCGGAGCGGCCTGTGGAACAATGCTTTCCCACGAACAGCAGAGCGCACTCGCCATGCTCCTGCCGCGTTCCTGCACCGAGGTTCTCGCGGCACCCGAAGCACAGCGGATGCTGCGGCGCGTTGCACGGCTGGCGGAGGTGCGGAAATGAACGGACAGAAACTGGAGGCGCTGCGCGACCGTATCTTTGCGGCGCTTGAGCGCGGGGCTGTGAGAGATGCGCGGCGCAGCATCGAGAAGCTGCGTCGCTATGAGCCGGCGGAGGCGGCAAGTCTCATGACGGCGCTCTGCATTGAGGAGAGGGATGCGAAGGGTGCCCTGAAGGCGTGGCAGGAGTGCAGGGCACATGCGCCGCACGAGCCCTATACGATCTTCCTGCGTGCACGCATCCACCTCCTTATGGGAGAGCGCAGGGCGGCGCTGCGCATACTGACGCCTCTTTTCGATGCGCCCATGTCTGCGGAGGTCGCGGAGAAGGTCTATAATCTCGCGGGGCAGTGCGCGCGTTTTCTTGGTGCTGCGGATAAGGCCGTCGGGTTCTATGCGCGTGCGCGCGATGCTGCGCCAAATCTCGCGCTGCGTGCACTCAATGCGAGCAATGTGCTCTTTAACCGTCACTATCTTCCTGCTACGCCCGCGGAGGATCGGCAGGCGGCAGAGGAGTACGGTAGTCTCTTTGCGGCGATTCAGGCGCTTGATCACCGTGCACACCGACGAGGGCAGCGGCTCCGCATCGGGTATCTCTCTCCCGATGTCAGAGAGCATGTGGTGCTCTCGTTTTCGTATGCGTTGATGACGGCGCTCGACCCTGCGCGCTTTGCGGTGACCGTCTATGCGCTCGGCGTGGAGGACGCCTATACGGAGCAGGTCAAGCGTTCGGTGCAGGACTTTCGCAATCTGTCACGGCTCACGCCGGAGGAGGCAGCGTATGCGATCTATCGCGACGGGATCGACATCCTCGTTGACCTTGCGGGGCATACGGCGGGCAGTACGCTGCCAATTCTCGCCTATCGTCCCGCGCCCGTCCAGATCTCGGGCATCGGCTATTTCGCCTCCACGGGGCTCAGAGCGGTGGATTACTTCCTCGCCGACCCCGTCCTTGCCGCAGGAGATGCAGAGCAGGGCTTTACCGAGGAACTGCTCGTTCTCCCTGCGACGCATTTCTGCTGGCAGCCGCTCCACTCTGCGCCTGCCGCCCTGCATCCGCCGGCTGCCGGCCGCAGCATTGTGTTCGGCAGCTTTAATAACTTTACCAAGGTCAATGACCATGTCCTGCGCGTATGGGCGGAGATCCTGCGCCGTGTGCCGGAGAGTCGCCTCTTTCTCAAGGCGGATATTTTTTCCGAGGGACGATGCGCGCGCAGAGGTGCTGGAACGGATTGCCGCGGCAGGCATTCCCACGAGCCGTGTGGATGCAGAGGGGAATTCTCCGGACTATCTCGCGGCGTACAACCGCATGGACATTGCGCTCGATCCATTCCCCTATCCCGGCGGCGGGACGACCTGTGATGCGCTCTATATGGGCGTGCCCGTCGTGACGCTTTCGGGGGAAACACTCGGCAGCCGTTTCGGCGCATCGCTCCTCGTGAACATCGGGGCAGAGGCATTGGTCGCTCATACGGAGGAGGAGTACATTTCCTTGGCCGTTTCTCTTGCTGGAGATATACAGACGCTGGATGCACTGCATACGGGGCTGCGCGGGATGCTGGCGCAGTCGCCCGTGATGGATGCGGCGGGGTACGGCGCGGCGGTCGGCGCGGCATACGAACAGGTATGGTCAATCTATGAACAGCACAGTGAACAGCTAAAGTCCATCGATGATCATGACGATAGTATCTATAAGGATAGTAAGGCTCTGCGGGAGCGGCTCTTTGCCCTCCTTCGGGCAGAGCAGTATGCCGCGGCGCAGGAACTTGCGGAGGATGCCATGGCGCATGACGCAGCGGAGGATATGCTGCGCTATCTCCACACCTACGCCATCGAGCGGCAGGGGGATCTGCCGCGCGCGATGGCTCTCGCGGAGGCGTATCTGAAGACGGGCGGCAATGCGCTGCGCCATGAGTTCATGCGGCTGCGTGCCGCTGTTGCCTATCGGATGGGCGATGTGCGGGCGGCAGAGTACTATCGCTGCGCCTATGAGGAGGAGCCGTCCGATCCGGCGCTGTATAGTTCCTTCCTTTTGGCGAAGAATGCACAGGATGTGGATGACGAGGAGCTCTTTCGGGCGCATTGTACCTACGGTGAGCTCCTCGCCCGTGTGCCGCAGTATACCTACCGGAAATTATACGCGCATCCAAAGATTCGCGTGGGCTATATTTCGCCGGACTTTCGCCGCAATGTGCTGCAGCATTTCGTGCAGCCCTTTCTGACGATGTATGACCGCACGCGCTTTGCGGTCTATGTATACAGCACGGCGGAGCAGCCGGATGAGGTGACGGCCGGGCTGCGTCCTCATGCGGATCAGTGGCGGGAGATGGGCGGACGCACGGCGGAGGAGATCGCCGCGCAGATTCATGCGGATGAGGTGGATATTCTCGTCGATCTGGCGGGACACGCAGCAGGGCGGCGCCTTGCCCGTGCTCGCACGCCGTCCCGCTCCCGTACAGATGATGGGGCTCGGCTATATGGCGACATCAGGGGCTTCCTGCCGTCGATTACTTCCTTACGGATGCGCTGTGCGATCCCCTTGGTGGTGAGAGTGAACGGTATTTCACCGAGAAGCTGATCCGCCTGCCGAGCCAATTCGTCTATGTGCCGCGCGCGGGGCTGCCCGCGCCGACGGGGACGCCCGCGCGTCAGCGTGGATCGATCCTCTTTGGGGTGTTCAACCAGTACCGCAAGTGGACCGACGAGATGCTCTGCGTATGGCGGGAGATTTTGGAACGCGTACCGCAGTCCACACTACTGCTGAAGTCGCAGGTGTTCTTTGCTGCTGCGATGCGGAGGGAGGCAGAGGAACGCCTTGCGCGGCTGGGATTTGATCTTGACCGCATCGTACTGGAACCCGCGACGACGGACTATATGGAGCGCTATCTCGATGTGGATATTGCGCTCGACACCTATCCGTGGCCGGGCGGCGGGACGACCTGCGACGCGCTCTATATGGGCGTGCCCGTGGTGACGATGTACGGCACGCGGCGCAGTACGCGCTTTTCCTATGCGATGCTGCACCTCGTCGGTGCGGAGGCGCTGGCGGTCACATCTGCTGCGGCATACATCTCCTGCGCCGTCTCACTGGCGGAGGATCTGGATCGTCTGGACGAAATGCACCGCACGCTGCGCAGGAAGATGGAGACATCACCGCTCATGGATCAGAGGGGCTATATGCGCGCGTTGGAAGAGGCTTATATCATGGCATGGAGAAATGCCGGACAGGGGCTATGATGAAAAAGAAGAAAAAGCAGAAGGCACAAGCGGTAAAACAGCGTAGCAGGTGCAGAAGATTCGTCTGGGGTATCTTTCTGCGGATCTCGGACAAGGCCGTCTGCGCGAATTGCTGCCCATGTTCTTTCATGGCGTACGATGCGTTTCGCTATGAAATTTATGCCTATCATACAGAGATCGGCGGCGATTCGTCACGTTTTGCTGAGAAGGCGACGGTACGTGAGGTTGGTACGTGTACGCCCGAAGAGGCGGCGGAGCTCATTCGCCGCGATCATCTCGATCTGCTCGTCGATCTTTCACTCGATGCGGTCAGCGCGCATCATGCTGCGGTGATGCAGCAGAGGCCGGCAGAGCACATCGTATCGCTGGCGGAGCATGTTCCCGCGGGGCTTGCCGTACGCCTTCCGATGGTCGAGGGGCAGGAGGTCTTCCCCTACTGCTATACACAGATCGAGCAGGATGTGGCATATACCTATCGTGCACCGCTGCTCGATACGGGCATTCCCAACCATCGGCGTGAGCGGTAGAATGACGGCAGGCGAATCCTCCCATTTTTTGGAACTCCTGTCGTATCTGCTGCCCGCGATCGGCGATGTGCACCTCGTTTTGCCCGCGTCCATCGCGGGGGGGCTGAGCGCAGAGGACATCGAGCAGATTGCTGCGTGCGGCAGTGCGGGGTCGTCCCTTGACTTCGTGGATGATCTCTCATACGATACACTGGATGTTATGCTTGGCCTGTCGGTCGATCTCGTCGATGTCTGCCATGCAGCAGAGCATGGGATTCCCTTGATTACCGTCGAGCATCTTGTGCGGGATCGCTATGCAAAAAAACTGCTGTGTCAACTGGAGCTCCCCCCACGATGCGACGTACAAGGAGCAGCGGCCGCGTGCCTAGCTCTGTGCGCTGACCGTGAACGACTGTCCGCGTACCATGGTCTGCTGCGCTGGCGGCTGATTGATTTTTACGATGCAGGGATGCTTCAATTTGCACTGGAACGTGCCTATGAGCGCGCTCTTGCACAGGGAGACGGACGATCTGTCGCTGCACTGACGGATGAACTTTCCCGTGCCGCCTCCCGTCAGGACTGGGATGCGGTTCTCACTGCTGCGCATCAATTGGATGGGCATGATGCACTCTCTGCGGAGCAGCGCATGAGTCTTGCGTGGGGCTATCACTTTGGCGGCGCTGCCCCGCTGGCGGCACGGTGGGCAATGTCTGCACAGGGACTTCCCACGGATCGTGAGGGGGCACGGCTCTATCTCACGATTTCGGGGATTGTGCCGGGAACAGAGAATGGCGTGTTTGAACGTGTGCAGCATGGATTAAAAGCGCATCGAAGAAGGGTCTCCCGTTGTACCGGAGGTTCGGGCAGCTCTTCTGAAGGCATATGCAGATCATGCGCCCGCGGACAGTGATGCGGAACTGGCATCGCAGTGTGCGATTGCCTATGCGCGTGAGGCAGCAGATCCGTTTCTCCGGCGCGTTTACTATGGTGCCGGACTGCTGAAACTCAACGCTGCTGATGTCAGTGCACAGGAGGTCTATGAGAAGAGCCTAGGCTATGGTGCACTCTTTGCTGATGTGCGGCCCTACACGCATCGGGGACGACGAAAAAAAGGATAAGATTCGTATCGGCTATATCTCCGGGGACTTTCGTCAGCATGTCATGCAGTACTTTGTATGGCCGTTTTTGGCGGGGTATGATGCAGATACTTTTGAGGTCTATGTTTACAGCCTTGGCAAATCAGATCAGTATACGGACTTCTTTAAGACACTCGTGACGCGGTGGCGTGATCTTTCAGCGCATGAGCGTGATATGGAGCGCATTGCGCGGGAGATCCATGCGGATGAGGTGGATATCCTATTCGATCTTGCCGGGCATACGGCAGGCACTGGGCTTGCCGCTCTCGCATGGAAGCCGGCTCCCGTCCAGCTCTCGGGGCTCGGCTACATGGCGACGACGGGGCTTCGATCCGTGGACTACTTCGTGACGGATCACTGCTGCGACCCTGAGGGGAGCGGCAGCGAGGCGTTCTATGTGGAAAAACTCCTGCGCCTGACGAGTCAGTTCTGCTATAATGGGTATACGCACCTTCCTCGATCGACGGGAACGCCGGCGCGGGGGCGCGGCTATATCCAGTTCGCCTCCTTCAACCAGTATCAGAAAATCCGTGACCCTATGCTGCGTGCATGGCAGAAGATTATGGAACGTGTGCCGCAGGCGCGGCTTCTCCTCAAAAACAATGCCTATTCGAAACCGGGGGTGGTGCAGTCGGCATACGCGCGACTGCAGCGGCTCGGCTTTGATATGAGCCGCGTCATGTTCGAGGAGGCGACGCGGGACTATATGCTGCGCTATCTCGATGTGGATATCGCACTCGACACCTATCCGTGGCCGGGCGGCGGGACGACCTGCGATGCGCTCTACATGGGCGTCCCTGTCGTCTCCTACTATACGGAGCGTCACAGCGCGCGGTTTACGTACAGTATTCTGGCAAACATTGGACTCTCCGATCTCGCATCGACCAGCCTCTCGGACTATGTCGAGACGGCCGTGGCTCTGGCGGGAAATCTCGACCTCCTCGATGCCCTGCATCGTGAGCTGCGTGATCGGATGAAGGCGTCACCCGTCATGGATCAGGAACGCTACATTCGCGAAATGGAGGAATGTTATCGTGCCATCTGGAACGCGTGGGAGAGCGAGAACACGTCCCTCTAGCCGTGTCTTTTCCCCTGTGGAAAAGGCGATGGCAGCAGGACATCTGGAAACGGCACTGCGAGCTCTGCGGGACATCGAACGGGACGATATGCTCCCGCAGGAGCGGGCATGGGAACTGCATGAGCGCATGGGGCAGCTGCTCTACTGGCTGGCCGACCTCCCCGCCGCTCTGCCGCACCTGCGGCTGGCGTGGGAGCTGCCGCGTGAGAACCACAGCGATCGCCTTGCTGCACTGAGCAACTATCTGATGTACCTCCACTATGTGGACGGCGTTACGGATGAGATGATGCACGATGCCCATGCAGCATACGCACAGATGCTCGGGACACTGCCGCAGTTTTCCCACGCGCCGCATTGCCGTGAAAAGCTGCGCATCGGCTATCTTTCGCCGAACATGACGGATCACATTGTCCTGAACTTTGCCGTACAGCTCTTTTCCGCCTACGATCGAGGCGCGCTTCGCCGTTCATCTCTATGATGTCGGGGGGCAGCACAGCGAGGTGACGGACTGGGTCGCCGGGATGGCGGACGGATATGAAGATCTGTCGAAGTGCAGCCCACAGGAGGCGGCGGCACGTATCCATGCCGATGGGATCGACATCCTCTTTGATCTGGCGGGACATTCGGCGGGCGGAAAGACACTCATGATCGCGGCGTATAAGCCTGCGCCCGTGCAGCTCTCGGGGATCGGATACTTCAATACGACGGGGCTTTCTGCGATGGATTACTTCCTGGGTGATCCCTTCTGCGACCCGCCCGGGGAAGAGGCCAATTTCACAGAGCAGATTCTGCGTCTGTCGCAGACGCATCTGTGCTTTACCCCATCGGAGCGGTTCCGCCCCTATGAGCATTTGCAGCGCACGCCGCATGAGAACGTCGTCTTTGCCAGTTTCAACAACTTCGCAAAGATCACGGATGCGATGCTGACGGCATGGGGGGAGATCCTGCGCGCTGTGCCCACGGCGCGGCTCCTGCTGAAGAATGTGCATCCGCTGAAGGAGACGCTGACGCGGATGAAGGTGCGCGCTGTGCAGGCGGGCATCGATCCGGCGCGGCTTGAGCTGCGGCCGGGGTCAAAGGACTACCTTGCGGACTATCTGGATGCGGATGTGATTCTGGATACATTTCCGTATCAGGGCGGCGGGACGACGTGCGAGGCTCTCTGTATGGGGCTTCCTGTCGTCGTGCGGGCAGGGACACGCCATGGCGCACGGTTCGGCGTGAGCCTCCTGCACAATGCAGGCCTTTCCGAGTTGATTGCGGGCAGCACAGAGGAGTATATCGAGCGAGCTGTTCTGCTGGCGCGTGACAGGGAGCTCCTCAGTGCACTGCAGATGGCTGTTCCGCGCATGATGCGCGCCTCTCCGCTGATGGATGCGGCGGGCTATGTGCGTGCGATGGAGACGGCGTATCAGATGATATGGGAGCGGTATCTTCATGAAAAAACGTAAGAGAAACCGCGCAGAACGTGCACGCAAAAAACGTGCGCGGCGGGAAGAGAAACGGCAGATGAAAGGGACGATGACGATGGCAGAGAAGAAAAACATTACGGCAGAGCAGATTCATGCGTGCGTAAAGAAGGAGAAGTACGCAGAGGCGATCAATGCCTTTGCCGATGCGCTTGCACAGGGAGAGCCACCGAAGGAGTGCTATGCTGATGTGGCACGTGCCTACTTTGAACTGGGCGACTACAAACGCGCAGCGGACTGGGTGTCGAATGCCCTCTCAGTGGATCCGGGCAATGTCGATATGCGCATCCTGCTGGCACGCATCTGCCAGCGCGAGCGCCGGACAGATGATGCACTGAAGCTCTATGAGAATATTCTTGCGGCTCATGCGGCTGCACTAACCGCTACGCAGCGTGCGGAGATCGAGCAGCGTGCAGGGCTCGACGCACGTCTCGCGCAGGACAAGACGCGCACGGCGTACCCCCATCTCGCGGCACTTCTGGGACTTGCCCCTGCACCGGCTGCACCGACCGTGCCCTCTGTTCCTGCTTCATCCGGCACGGCGCCGATCGCGCCCGTATCCGTTCCGGCTGCACCGGCAGCTCAGTCCTCCGGCAGCGCCAAGGCGCAGGCCGCGCAGATCATGGCGCAGTCCATCCGCCCCGCCGAGAAGATGGCGGCACTCAATGCCTTTGCGGGTGCGGCATACGTGAAGGATGACTATGCGGGGGCACGGGAGCTCCTGACGGCGGCACTTGAGCTCGATCCCGGCTGTGATGTGACGCTGCGCAATATGGCACTCCTCCTGCATGAGATGGGTGAGCGCGAAAAGGCTCTTCAGGTCGCGGCAAAGATGGGGCAGACGGACTTCATGCTCCTGCGCACGCTGAAATCATGAGCGCACTCAGCATTATCCTTACGCTGACGGAGGCGGGGGAATATCTGCGAGAGACGGCAGAGTCCGCCCTTGCGGCGGCGTCTGCGGCAAATCTTACGGCGGAGATGATCGTCCCCGTTCCGCAGGGGGCGGAGGACGCCGTGCAGGCGGAGCTCCATGATCTGGCCTGCCGTATTCTCCCTGTGGCGGAGGAGCATCCTGCTGCATGGAACAATCGCGGCGCAGAGGCGGCGTCGGGCGACTTGCTGTTCTTCCTGCAGGGAGGGCGTGATCTTTACTGCCGAAAGTCTGGGGACGATGGAGCGCGTATTCTTCTTTGATGAGCGCGTCGCTGCTGTTGGTCCCTATGGAAATCACACGATCTTTTTTCATGGCAGTATATCAATGCCGAAAGCATCAGCGCAGAGGGCGCAGATCCGGAAGCGTGGGTGCGTGAGCATCACAAGGAAACCACGATGAGTGCGTTCCTCGAGGGCTTTGCACTTCTTGTGCGGCGTACAGTGTTTTTTTCCAGCATGGAAAATTTGATGAAGCATTTGAGGGGGGCAGCGGCGCCGATATTGATCTCTCGTTCCGCCTGCGCTGCGCAGGATATACACTCCTGCGTGTGCCTGCCTATGCCGCGCATCGTGCGGCGGGAAAGTGTGAGCTCTGGGATCTGACGCTGACCGCCATGCGCACACCCCTTCTGGAGCGATGGGGACTGGATGTCGGCGTGCCGGAAATGCTCTGGCAGAGAGCGCTCGACAGCATCGGCGAAGGGTGGAATCCTGCCCTCGTGCGTGCGACCTGCCGCAGTGCGGCACTGCGTGCGCCGCTCGTCAGCATCATGATTCCGACGTATAATCGTCCCCGTTATTTTCCGTGAGACACTCGAATCAGCGCGTGCACAGACCTATCCGAACATCGAGATCATCGTCTGTGACAACAGCACGGACGAGCGGACGGCGGAGCTGATGCAGGCGTACGAGGACGATGTGCGCATCCGCTATGTGCGCAACCGCGCGGCGCGGACAAAGGCGGAGAATTTTATGCCGTTCGAGCGTCTGGCACAGGGGGAGTATCTGCAGTGGTGCATGGATGATGACATCCTCCTGCCCGACAAGATCACGCGGATGATGGATGCCTTCCTGCGTGAGCCGGACATTACGCTGGTCACGTCGCTGCGCGGCGTTGTTGATGGCGACGGAAATTATCTCGGATTATGGCAGGGAAACGTGCCGGTACACGGGACGTACGAGTGCTACCGCGGGGCAGCAGTCGGGCCGGGCGACGCTGATGGATCGGGCGAATTTCCTCGGGGAGCCGTCTGCCGTGCTCTTTCGTCGGGATGACCTAAAACACCACTATTGGCAGGCGGAGGCACGTGGCTATCTGACCATCTCGGACTGCGCCATGTGGCTGGAGCTTATGGAGCGCGGCGATGCGGTCATCTTTGCGCGCCCGCTCAGTCTCTACCGCCGCCATGAGGGGCAGGGAGGGGGCACAGGCAGATGTCATCGTGCGCAGTCGTGTGGAGTGGCGGCGGCTGCTCGAAGAATATTGGCATAGACGTGTCTTTATTACGCAGGAGCAGGATTATCGGCACGTCCTTGCACGGATGGCGGAGGAGCAAAGTGTCATTGCCCCCTTGCTTCCTTCGGTATCTGTACAGTTGCGGAAGGCGTACGAGCAGGATACGCCTCCGCTGCCCATGATTATCATGAATCGTGTGGAGGCATGTACGAGTATTCGCCTTGATGCACCGCTTGGTGCGTTGCAGCGGCGCGGCGATATCGCTTCTGAGCGGTGCCGTGCGGGAGAGCGATGCGCCGCTTGAGTTTCTATGATTTTGACGGATGCACGGGATGACAGCTTCATCGTATTGGAACGCGGCGATGTGAGACCGGATGCTGACGTCTGCGCATATTATGACAGAAAGCTGGGGGAACACGCATAATCGTTTATTTCTGCAGGAAGTTGGATGATCATCCGTCGGCAATCGGCGATATCGCCGCGCGGAACTTTTTTTCCTTTCGTGCTGTTTCTGCGATACAAACCTCCACGAAGTATCTGGTGGATCAGCTGCGGCAGTTCAACCCGCATATCTATCTCTTTGAGAACCAACTGGCGGAGCTGCCGCCCGCGCGCAGCTACGATGAGAAACGCACCGCAGGTGACGATTTTTCTTCGGCGCACTGAACCGCCGCGCGGACTGGGAGCCGCTGATGCCGCTGATCAATGCAGACCATCCAGAGCATGGAGAACGACTCGGTTCTTGGTGGTGTCAGATTATGGATTCTATCGAGGCATCTGCGGACAGAGGCACAAAGCAGTTCATCGGCGGCACACAGGATCCGGCTCATGTCGTTTGTGTCCCTATGACCGTTATGTGGCGGCGCTCCACTCCTCGGACATCGCTCTCCTGCCGCTCAATGATACGGAGTTCAACCGCGCCAAGTCCGACCTCAAGTTCATCGAGGCGGCAGGGAATGGTGCGGCGGTGCTCGCCGCGCCGACGGTCTACGCGGCGACGGTGCGTGATGGGGAGACGGGGCTGATCTATCACCATCCGAAGGAGTTCGCCCAGAAACTCGATCTCCTGATCCGCCGCGCCGATCTGCGGCGGCGCCTTGCGGAGAACGCCTACCGCTATGTGGCAGAGCAGCGCCTTCTCGCAGGGCATCTGGATGCGTATCTCTTGGCGTATCGCGAGCTCTTTGACCGCAGAGAGGAGCTGGAGCGGGAGCGCCTGCGGCGCGTCGCGAAATACTTCCCCAATCTGTGAGATGACGGTAAAAAAGTGTGAATAATTCCTCTTTGTTGTGATTTTGGATAATGATTGACAGATGATATGTCGGCTTTTATAATAAAGATAGGTTACGTGTAGATTGGAGATCGTTCTGCTTTCTGCACGATACTTCTATCATGGAAAGGAGAGCCGACATGACGGGAAAAGTAAAATGGTTCAGCGCGGATAAGGGATACGGATTTATCTCCCGCGAGGACGGCGACGATGTGTTCGTCCACTTTTCTTCGATTCAGGGTGAGGGATATAAGACGCTGAGCGAAGGACAGGAAGTGGAGTTCGACATTGTCGAGGGTGCACGCGGTCCCGCAGGCGGACAATGTGATCAAAAAGGAATAAGGTCAAAGGTTTGAAAAGCCCGGCTTACACAGCGGGCTTTTTCATTTGGGAAAAAGCACTTCACAAAAATCTGAATTTAATGAAGCGCGTGCAATTCCTTTGCAGGTATTTTCTCCTTTATGTCGAACTAAACAGGTAACAGAGGGAGTACGTCCTCCCGTAGATAGAAAGGGGCTGTGTTTCATGGCTGCATTCACGATTCGAGGAAAGAATGTCGAGGTTACCCCTGCACTGCGCGACTATGTGGAAAAGCGCGTCGGCAAGATCACGAAGTACTTCGATAATGTCGGCGAGATTGCGGTTCTGCTCTCCGTAGAAGGGAAGCACCACAAGGTAGAAGTGACTGCCCCCGTCGCACGCGGCGTTCTGTTGCGCGGCGAGGAGCATTCGGAGGATATGTACAGCTCCATTGATCTGGTCATCGAGAAGCTCGAGCGCCAGATCCGCAAGCAGAAGACGAAGCTCGAGCGGCGTTTCCGCCAGGGCGGGTTCAAGGCAGAGGCGGTCGAGACGTTTGCCCAGCCGATGCCGGAGGATGAGGATATCTACCCCGTCGTCAAGACGAAACGCTTCTCGCTCCAGCCGATGGATGTGCAGGAGGCGATTATGCAGATGAACCTCCTCAATCATCATTTCTTCGTGTTCCGCAATGCGGAGTCGGAGGAGGTCAACATCGTCTACGGGCGTCACGATGGAAAGTATGCGCTGATCGAGGTCGAAGAGGGCTGATCGTGCGATCGGATTCCGAGGAAAGGGGCTGTTGCACGAAGGTAAATTTATCTTTGTGCAACAGTCCATCTTTTCGTATAGGGGCAGATCGGCGAAACAACGGTAACGAAAACTTGCACCTCTATAGAAATAGGGCACACGAATAAGGACGATTGCAATGCTCGCCCTTATTCGTGTGCCCTTATTTGTTTATTTCCGACGTCTTCTTATGCCGCTTCTTTCAATGATACCAGATTCTTTCGCAGCCGTTACAGTCTGTACACGTGTAGATGGTCTTTTCGCTCACATACCCGCTCGCACTCTTTGTCCTGCGCGTCCCCGTCACAACGAGTCGCCGCCTCTCGGCACACTGGTAGACATCCTCCGCCGCAAGGTAGTGTCATGTTCTCCCGCCGCCCGATGTCCTGCTTCCATTTGCGCTTCTTGCTCACTTCGTAGTTGTTCGGCTTGATGTAGGAGGTCTGTCCCTTTTCCCTCAAATACAGGTAGTTCTCCTCACTCTCATATCCTGCATCAGCCACGAGTTTCCGGCTCCTTTTCCCGATGTGTGCATGAAAATCCTCCAAAAACGGGATGAGTGTCCGTGTATCTGTCGGGTTCGGGTAAACACCTGCCCATACGATAAAGGCTGCCTCCACGCCATATTGCAGATTATATGCCGGCTTTTAACTGCCCGTTCTTCATGGCATCTTCTTTCATCCGCATAAAGGTTGCCTCATAATCTGTTTTGGAAAAGCTGTTGCGATCCCCGCAGATGTGCAGCTTCTTTGTGTAGTCCTTCAGACGGCTGATGTAAGAGTCCAGTATCTCCATGGTACGCTGAAGCACGGTCTTTCGTTTTCCGCTCCCGTAAACGAAGATGATGTTTTGCTCTCTTTGGATGCGTTTCAAACGTCGGCGCAGACGTTTCAGATGGTGGAGGCGGATTTCAGAGCCACAGCGCAGGTGGATACCGAACACTTTTTCTACGCCGGCAAGAAAGGTGTCGAGTTTCTCCATGAGTTTGGTACGGTTCTTTGCAACGCCTTTTTTCCAAACGAAGGTGTACTTGCCCGCAACTGCTTCGATCTTTGTGCCGTCGACAAAGAGGTTCTCAAACGAGATGGCTCCAACGGATGCAAGAAACTGTGCCATTTGTGCCAGAATCTCCTTGGCGTAGGGGGCAAAGTGATCCCTGCGAAAACGGGCAATGGTTGTGTGATCCGGTGCGGGTCGCCCTTCGAGCAGATACATGAAGTGGATGTCCCTTAGGCATACCTCCTCAATGCGGCGGGAACTGTAGATTTGATTCATGTAGGCATAGATGAGGATGGCAAGCAGCTGATGCGGTGATACGAGATTTCGCTCGGCACGCCGAAAGCTCCTGTAAAGCGGCGTAAGATCCATCTGATGAACACAGTGGAGCAGGAGACGAACGGGATCCAAAGCACGAAGGTGCGGCTCTTTGATACGTGTCCTTTGAATGGAGGTCATGGATATTCTGTGTATCACATCTTCGATGAATATGTACAGTATCTCAATTCTAATGACTAATTTTTAGGTTTTTGTGTCCAGTTTTTGTTGACTAGTGCAAAAAAACACGAATAACAAAGGTGCGACACGCCCTTGTTTGGCAAGATCCTCATAAAAAGAAAGACACCCTCAAAACACGGCGATGCCTATGGCATAAATCGCTTCTTGCACGAACACAAAAAGGGAGTTACAATGAAAAGCGACCAGCAGCAGAAGCTTGTTCTCAAAGCAAGCTGCCATTTTAAATCGAGGCTGTTTTATGAACATTATTATACGTTTGCAAAGGCTCTCGCCCTTCCGTATCATCATCTTAAGTTTTCTCTGTTTGATTCTCTGCGGCACCGGGCTTTTTGATGCTGCCTTTAGGCCACGGCAAACGGCGAAGGCGCCTCCTTTTCCGATGCGCTCTTCACCTCCGTTTCTGCCAGCTGCGTGACGGGCCTTACGACTGTCGACACCGCTGCATACTGGACGCTTTTTCGGTCAGCTCGTCATCCTCGCCATGATTCAGGTCGGCGGCTTCGGCGTCATTACCGTCGCTGTCTCTCCGCCGCCCTTTCAGGGCAGCGCATCGGTCTCATGCAGCGCAGTCTTTCCAAAGACGCTGTCTCCGCTCCGCAGCTTGGCGGCATCGTACCGCTCCTCTACTTCATTTTGCGCTTGACTTTCTTCATTGAATTTCTCGGCGCCCTTTTTCTCGCCCCTTCCTTTTGCCAAAAAGTCGGCCTTTTTACGCGGCATTTACTTCGCGGTCTTTCATTCCATCTCATCCTTCTGCAATGCAGGCTTCGATCTCTTCGGCAATTCCCTGATGGATTTCGTCGGCGATCCTATCGTAAACGTCACGGTCATGCTCCTCATCATCGCCGGCGGACTTGGCTTCACCACCTGGGCGGACATCCGTCTGAACCGCGGAAATTTCCATGCTTACACCCTGCAAAGCAAGATCGCCCTGACGATGACGGCAGCTCTCATCCTGATTCCGGGGCTTTTCTTCTTTTTCTTCGAACTCGATCCCAGCACGTCCCTCAGCGAACACTTCCTGATCTCCTTCTTTCAATCCGTTACGACCCGCACCGCAGGCTACAACACGATCGACATCAAGGATTTCAGCGAAACGGGACGAGCCGCCCTCATCGCCTTGATGCTCATCGGCGGCTCGCCCGGCTCCACCGCAGGCGGCATCAAGACAACAACAGCTTTCACCTTGTTTGCCATCATGATCGCCACCTTCCGCCTCAAGAAGGATCCGACTTGCTTCTCGCGGCGTCTTTCCTCCGAAACACAGCGTCATGCCGTCACCATTCTCATGATGTATCTCCTGCTTTTCGCTTCGGGCAGCGTACTGCTCAACCTCATTGACGGCATACGCCTGATCGACAGCGCTTTTGAGACGGCTTCTGCGCTGGGAACCGTCGGCCTTTCCATCGGCGTCACCGACGATCTGGGAGCCGCTTTCCAAATACGTCATGATGCTTTTTGATGTTCTTCGGGCGCATCGGAGGTCTCACTGTCATCTTTGCTGCCCATGCACACAGCAGACAAGACTCCGGCCGCAGCCCGGAAGAACGAATCACCATCGGATAGGAGGAACATCATGAAATCCATCCTGCTCATCGGACTTGGCCGCTTCGGCCGCTACATTGCAGAAAAGCTGCACGACATGCAGCACGAGGTCCTCGCCGTCGACCACGACGAAGATCGCGTAAACAGCATTCTGCCGTTCGTGACGAACGCACTCATCGCCGACAGCACCAATGCCGACTTTCTGCGCTCTCGACATCCCCAACTTTGATGTCTGCATCGTCGCCATCGGCGATGACTTCCAAAGCTCCCTCGAAACAACCTCGCTTCTCAAAGAATTTGGCGCACGCTATGTCGTAGCGCGCGCCTCGCGCGACATTCACGAAAAATTCCTGCTGCGGAACGGCGCGGACGAAACCGTCTACCCGGAGCGCCAATTCGCGCTTTGGACGGCCATCCGCTGCAGTTCCAATCATATCCTCGACTACTTCCCGCTCAGCGACGAATACGCCATCTACGAAGTACCCGTACCAAAAGCATGGGAAGGGAAAAGCATCATCGAGCTTGATATCCGCCGCCGGCATCACCTGAACATCCTCGGCATAAAAGCAGGCGACAGCATCGACCTCAATATCTCTGCCCAGACGATCTTCGCGCCGGATGCCGCCGTTCTCGTCGCCGGCAGACAGGGAAGATGTCGCTCATGTCTTTCAAAGAAATGGCTGACCGCTCCCATAAAAATATGGCGGGAAGACGATTTCATCCCCCGCCCCGGTCTCTGTCAAAAATGAAAGCAGGGACATCCCCTGTATTCTTCGGGCAGATCCTCACCAAGATTCATCCGGCCTAAATTCTTGACCGGCACAGATCTTTCTTCCGGAAATACATATTGATTGAGGTACGCGATAAAATCCTCCTCGCTGTAACATACCCCGCCCTCGATTCTGAATTTCTCGGCATGCGGACTATGGTGCAGCCAATCACGGGCAAATTCCAGACAATACTTCCACCACTGGGGTCGGACTGAATACACCTGTCATACCGCCGTGTGGAGAGACAAAGAGCGATCTTGACATCGCCCGCTTGCTCACGCGCCGGCTGAACGAACTCGCGCCCGGTACGAGCAGCTTCCCATGGCAGAAGGATGCTGCCGACTTTCTCGATGAAGTATTTACTTCCACCGTATATGAACGCCTTTCCATCAAACATTGGCGTGAATTAGAAGCAGGCACACGCACATACGATATGGGCATACCGTGGAAAGACCACCGCTTCGCCACGGACGATGGAAAATTTCACTGCTGCTCTCTCTCATATAAACGACATACTCTTTCCGACATCGAAGTATCCATTTTATTTTTTGACACCACACGCACAGCAAAACATTAACGGACAGCATCAAATGCCGGAAACACAGCTTCCCGAACATCCTGTGGTCTTTCTCCATCCAAAAGCCGCAGCAGCAAAGGGGCTCACGGAAAACAGTCCTGCCGTCCTATGGAATGAAACGGCAGAGATTGCTGTCACCGTCTGCCTCACAGAAACTGTCCCGGAGGATATCATTCTCTGCCCGCACGGGGAAAAGCCGTTCTTCCTCGCTCAACCGGCTAACCGTAAGTCAATCCACTGACATGGGCGAAGTTCGGACAGGTGCACCGGGTGTCGCATTGTACGATGTCACCGTCGACATACGCCCGCAATTAGAGCGCGAAACCCCTTCATTTTATCAGTAATTCCCTAAAAGACTTCAACTCTTTTTGAAAAACCTCTCCATTCAACCCCTGTTACACTCTCACTGCCGTCCCATCTCGAAACACCACCGTCAGCCCCTTGTCCACGCCCACGGTCACACATTCCACCATGCCCGCCCAGAGCTGGCTGTCGAACTCTGCCACAGGCTCAGTGCGGTTTTTGAGCCTCTTGATGAACACTGCCAACTGCTCGGATTGCGCTTCCTTAGCAGAGATAGTCTCCAACACCTCGTCGAACCGAGCCTTGGCGACATCGTATCGCACTACCAGTCCTTCGTAGCTGCGCTGATACTCCTCCTGGCTCTGAGCAATGCGGGCGTTCTCTCGGATACACTTTTCCGTCATCTCTACAAGTACCGCCAGTTCCTGCTGCAGTTTGATTTTTTCCTCCATGAGTGCCGTCGTGTCGCATAGCGTCTGCCTGACGAGCCGCGCGTTCGTGACAATCTCCTCCCGCTCCGTCACCAACCGATTAAATGCCGTGACAAAAGGCTTCCTTGATTTCCTTCTCCATCACATGAGGGGTTCGGCATTTTCTGCCCGTCGTACTTGTTGTTGCATCGATAAATAGTGCGTCTGTACTTATCCGTGAATGCCAAACTTTAGCGCCGAAAGAACCGCCGCATTCGCCGCACTTGATCTTCCCCGAGAAAATGCTTACGCCGCTATATCTCCCACCTTCCCGTGTACGACGCTCCATCTCCCTCTGCACCATCTCGAACACGGCAGGGGTCGATGATGGCAGGATGCCTCTGTTCCACAAAGTAGCTCGGCACTTGTCTGCAGTTCTTGACGGCTTTCTTGGTGAGGAAGTCCGGCGTAAAGGTCTTCTGGATTCTCGCGCAGCCTGTGTATTTCTCATTGCTGAGGATGCCCCGGATGGTCTTGGCGTTCCATTTTTCCCTTACCCGTGACCGTCAGAATGTGCCGTGCGGTCAGGTTCTTTGCGATCCCGCCGGCTGTCATACCTTCAAGGAAAAGCTGGAAGATGAGCCGCACGATCTTGGCTTGCTCCTCGTTGATGGCGAGATTGCCGTCCTCGCCCTTGTCATAGCCGAGAAAAGTGCGAGTAGCCGACGGAGAAACTTGCCGTCGGCAAACTTTTTCCTGAGTCCCCATGTGACGTTCTCCGAGATGGATCGTGCTTCCTCCCTGCGACAAGCTGCTGAGGATGGTCAGGAGGATTTCAGCATCCCCATCTTTTCCCTGCTCCTTTTCGGCAGATGTGCTATAATGCAGCCATTGGGATAGGAGGAAATGATGAAAAAAATCTATGCCGTTCATCAGTGGGTGAGTCTGATCTGTGCGCTCTTTTTGCTGCTGCTGACGCTGACGGGGCTGCCGCTCCTCTTTCGCGGGGAGATCAATGCGTGGAACACGGTGAATATGCCGGAGAGCGGGGAGCCCATGCCGATGGCGGAGCTCTGGCAGGCACTGCCCGAGGGAGAGGCGGCGGTGCGTGCAGCGTATCCGACGAAGGAGATCCTGGCGGTGACGCCGGATGACACGGATGGGACGCTCTATTTCCGCGTCGTGGAGCGCGGCGGTGTGGCGGGACGCTCCCACATGCGCATGGGCGGCGAGCAGATCATGTACGATGTGCGCACGCATACGGCATTTGACCGCAAGGAGCGCATCTATCGTCATGATGGGGTGCAGATCTTCATGCACACGATGCACATTCTGCACGTCCGCATGGGCATGGATACGGGTGGGCGCGACTTTCTCGCCCTGATGTGTGCCCTCTCGGTCATCTCCATCGTGACGGGCATCTATCTCTATCTGCCGATGATGAAGAGCATGGCGTTCGGTACGCACCGACGCAAGACCAGTCGCGTGTTCTGGTCGGACTGGCACAAGATCACGTCGATCTTTGCGGGCACATGGGCGACGGTCATGTGCGTGAGTGGCATCGTGATCGTCCTCTACTCGGTCGGGATGCGGGACTATCACAGCACAGCGCATATTGCGGCGATGGAGCATTTTGCCGCGCAGGAGCAGCAGGCGGAGACGCTCCGTCCCGCAGATGCACTGGCACGCGTCGAGGAGAGCAGCCCCGGGCGAGATGTGATCTCCATGCAGCTGCCGACGGCGTCATATCCCTTCTACGTCTTCCAGACCGCCGATCCGCCCGTGCGCGCGACGGACTTTGTACTGGGCGAGCAGACCTATCTTCCGGCGGACGGCGGCACACCGTTCACCGTCCCCGTACCGGCGTGGATGAAGGCGGCACCATTCTTCCTGAACATCCACATCCACAATCATGAGCTCCTCGCCGTAAAGATTTTCTGGGCGCTGCTGATCCTCATGACGGCGGCGATGATCGTCACGGGCATTGTGCTCTGGCTGACGCGTTGGCACAGCCGCATCGCGGCGGCCGCCGAGATCGCCGTGAAGAAACGCTCCAATGCGTCGTGGGAGGAGCCCGCACGCGTCGCATTGGTGAGCCTGGTGATCTTCGTCGCGCCGATTTACGGCGGATGGGCAGGCGAGGGACTGGCACTTGTGCTCAGTGCATACCTGATCGTGTATTTCGTACGCGCCGTGCGCAGATGATCGTTTGCCGCTGTGAGGCGGCGCTGCAGCGGGGAGGAGAACAGCGTTGACGCATGGAGGACTGACGACGGCGGAGGCGGAGGCATCACGCCGCATCCATGGGGCGAATGTCCTGCCGGAGCCGGCGCGGCTGACCTTCGGACAGGCATTTTTGGAGACCTTCCGCGATCCGATGATCCGCATCCTGCTCGTGATGGTTGCGCTGATGGTCACGATGTACTTCGTCGGCTATGCGGAGATCTATGAGCCGGTCGGCACGATCGTCACGGTGCTCATCGTGGCAACGGTGACCGCGCGGACGGGCCTGACGAGCGACGACGAATACCATGCGCTGCGCGCGCGCACGGCAAAGGACAGGGCAAAACTGCGCCGCGACGGCGGACTCCATGTCCTGCCCGTGGATGAGATCGTGGTGGGCGACCTCGTCATCCTGCAGGGGGGCGACAAGATCCCCGCCGACGGTGTACTCATTTCAGGTGACCTGCGCGTGAGCAACGCAGCGCTGAACGGCGAGACGGAGGAGTGCCGTAAGCGCGCCGATGCGGCTGCCGTATTTCCGGAGAAGACGACGGGGGATACCTTTGTCGATGGCACGACGCTCTTTCGCGGGAGCGTCGTCTTTGACGGCGAGGGCATACTGCAGGTGTGCCGCGTCGGTACTGCGACCATGATGGGACAGATGGCGTCGGAGATGCAGGCGCGTGAGCCCGCGTCTCCGCTGCAGGTAAAACTCGCCAAGCTCGCCGATCAGATCTCGGCGTTCGGCTATATCTCGGGCATCGTGATCGTCGCGCTCTACATGATGTTCTTCACCCTGCGCGCGGGCGGCATCGAGGCCTATGTCCTCCTCGGCTGGGGACAGGTCCTCGTGGACGTGATCGAGGCGGTCTCACTCGCCATCCTCATCATCGTCTGTGCCGTACCCGAGGGGCTGCCGCTCATGATCTCCATCGTCCTGATGCAGAACACGAGCCGCATGCTCTCACGCGGCGTGCTCGTGCGCCGCGCCGTCGGCATCGAGACGGCGGTGCGCTGAACATTCTCTTCAGCGATAAAACGGGGACAATCACGGGCGGACGGCTCTCGGTGGTCGAGTTTTTCACGGCGGATGGGACGGTCTACGGCGCCGATCTCCTCGCGGGAGAGACGGCGCTCGCGGCGCAGCTGCGGCTCGCCATCGGCCGGAACACCGCCTCCATGTACGATGAGAGCGGGGCCGTCGTCGGCGGCAACCCGACCGATCAGGCGGTCATGTATGCCCTGGGGGAAAAGAATTGCCGCGCCCTACAGGCGGATGAAACCTCCCAGGCAGGGCAGCGGCAGACGTTTAACTCGGTGAACAAATTCAGTCAGGCAGAGCTGCCCGCACGCGGCATTGTCGTCTATAAGGGGGCGCCCGAGGTGCTCCTCGCCCGCGCGCAGTATGCACTCGATGCGGCGGGAAATGTCGTGCCCTACGATGCCGACGCACTGACAGAGACGATCAACGCATACGCCGCGCGCGCCATGCGCGTCCTTGCGTTCGGGTATTCTGCGTCGGCATTTCGCACGAATGAGGTGAATGCGGACACCGTGCTCATCGGTTTTGCCGCGATTCGCGACGATGTGCGCCCCGAGGCGCGTGCGGCGATCGCCGAGGTGCAGGCGGCGGGCATCCAGGTCGTCATGGTGACAGGCGACCGCCGCGAGACGGCGGTCGCGATCGCACGTGATGCGGGCCTCCTGCGTGCGGACGGGGAGCTCGTCTTGACGAGCAGCGACCTCGCGCAGATGGACGATGCCGCCGTGCAGCGCGTCCTGCCGCAGCTGCGCGTGATTGCACGCGCCCCTGCCGACGGACAAGTCGCGCATCGTGCGCCTCGCACAGCAGATGAATCTCGTCGTCGGCATGACGGGGGACGGGGTCAATGACTCGCCCGCCCTGCGGCGCGCCGATGTCGGCTTTGCGATGGGGAGCGGCACGGAGGCAGCACGGGATGCGGGCGACATCGTCATCCTCGACGATAATTTCCGCTCGATCAAGGATGCAATCCTCTATGGACGCACGATCTACAACAACATCCTGAAGTTCTGCCGCTTTTCAGCTTGTCATCAACATCGCCGCCGTTGTCGTCAGTGCATTTGCGCCATTCTTCGGCATCATGGAACCGCTGCGCGTGACGCATCTGCTCTTCATCAACCTTGTCATGGACAGCCTCGGCGCGATCATGCTCGGCAACGAGCCCGCCCATGAGAGCTATATGCACGAGAAGCCGCGCCGCCGTGACGCGAGCATCATCAGCCCCGCGATGGCGGCGCAGATTCTCTGGATGGGGACGTGGCTCGTGCTGCTCAGCTTTGCCTTCCTCACGCAGCCGATTTTTGCCGCGTGCTTTGCGGGGCAGGCGGAGCAGTACACGGCGTACTTCCTGCTGTTCGTATTGGCCTCGCTGATGAACGGGTTTAACGTGCGGTCGAGCGGCTTCGGCATCTTCCGCGATCTCGGGGCAAATCCGGGATTTCTGCGGGTCTGGGGCGGCATCGTCCTCATCATGGCGGCCATCATCAATGCACCGCTCCTCCCCAATGAGATCGGCGCATGGATCGGTGCGATGTTCAGCTGCACGCCCATCCATCCGGGCGGCTGGGTGCTCGCCTTCCTCCTCGCCGCAACGATGCTCCCCGTCGATCTCCTTCGCAAGGCGACTGGTGCGCGCCCTGCGGTGAGGGGTGGCTTCCCGAAAGCCTCTCCCGTGATCGGCGGGGGAGCGAGGCCGTCTCAAAGCGGTGGTCACGGGGGGAGGGCACACTGCGTAGTGGGGCACATTATCTAAAAGTCGGGTACGTACTCTGTGCCGACCGCCTCCGCACCCTGCACGTAGACCTGCGTCATGCCAAGATCGCGTGCGGCATCGACGACGGACTCGTACTCGAAGGTCGTGAGCCGGCGGTGGAGCGGCGGGAACTCCGCCGCGCGATGAGAGCGGGGTATACTGCCGCATGAGACTGAGCTGTATGCGCTCACCGAACGCCTCCCAGAGACGCCGCACGAGGGCGATGCTCTCACGGCGGTGTCCCGGCAGGACGAGATGACGGACGAGGACGCCGCGCAGGAGACGCCCATCCGCGTCAAACTGCAGTGCGCCGACCTGCTCGACCATGGCACGGAGCGCGGAAAACGCCGCCGCTGCGTAGTCGGGGGCGGCAGAGTAGAGCCGTCCGCTCTCCTCTGTGTTGTACTTGAGATCGGGCAGGTAGATATCCACCGCGCCCGCGAGGCGTGCGATATTCTCCTCCGTCTCATAGCCGCCCGTGTTCCAGACGACAGGGAGGGTCAGCCCATCTGATCGTGCTCGCGCGAGTGCGGTGAGAATCTGCGGCGTGTAGTGCGTCGGTGTCACGAGATCGAGCGTTGCGGCGCCCTGCGCCTGCAGCGAGAGAAACGCCGCCGCAAGCTCCTCCTCCGTCATCTCTCTGCCGTGTCCCTCGTGGCTGATCTCGTAGTTCTGACAGTAGACACAGCGGAGTGTGCAGTGGGCGAAGAACACCGCCCCTGCGCCGTGTGCTCCCACGAGGCAGGGCTCCTCCCATGTGTGCAGCATCGTGCGCGCAACGCGCGCCAGCCGCCCTGCGCCGCAGAACCCGCGCCCGCCTGCCGTGCGGTCGACGCCGCAGCGCCGCGGGCAGAGCGTACAGTGTTTCAGCAAATCAATCAATTGTTTCTCCTTGTATGTGTTGGGGGGCTATGAGTTGTTCTCACGACTTTCTCATCCGTTTCAATCATGCTCACTTACTCTGCAGCGTGCTGAAATTCTTCCGATAGAAAGTCGCATGCGTCACAGGCGCTCCCCATCGCCTCACGCATGCGTGGCACTTCCCCGCATCGGCGGGGAAGCTATATTGCCGTTCTCCAGACTCCCACGTGATCACGGGGGAGTGACTCGCGTGGTGGGGGCACAATCAAGATGGTAGAGTGCCGTGCTCTGCAGCGAAGCGTTTGCGAGCACGCACACAATAACTATATTTTCGCACGAAGAAAACCGAGACGGCAAGTCCGTCTCGGTTCTGTCCGATCAATGAGAGATATTACGGAAGTACGACATCAACCCCCAGGTCTGCGGCAGCGGCACGAATATCGGATGGTGGTTCCGTATCCGTGACGAACCCCGACAGGGGAATTGAGCGGTGCATAGTCATAGTTGCCGTCCGCAGCGAATTTGCGCGCCTCCGCGAGTACGTAGGAACGCTTGCTGCGTGCGATGATGGTTGCCTTGTTGAGTCCGTCGTCGATGTCGTAGGTGGAGACACTGTTTGCCTTGACGTTGACGCCCACGGCGCCGACAAAGGCAATATCGGGCTTCAGCTTTCCGATGAAGTCCTGCGTCATCCCACCCCAGAATCCGTCACGTCCGCGGTTGATCTGCCCGCCCGCAAAGATCAGCTCGATGCGGGGATTGCGTGCCAGGACGCCGAGCACATCGACCATGTTCGTGACAACAGTCAGATCACGGTCGCTCTTCATGAGCAGTTCTGCAATGGCAAGGTTGCTCGTGGACACGTCGAGGAAGACCATATCCTTGTCGTGGATGAGAGAGCAGCTGCCTGCGCGATGCGCCGCTTTGCCTCGACATCCATGTGACGATGACGGCTTACCTCGATCATGTGAACGCTTTGGGTCAGTTTCACGGCGCCGCCGTAGGTGCGCTTGAGGCGTCCTTGCCGCTCCAGTGACCCGAGATCCTTGCGGATGCAGTCCTCGGTGACTTTGAATTTGGCGCTGAGCTCCTTGACCTTAACCTTGCCGTCGCGCTCCACCATGCGGACGATGAGCTCTTGACGCTCCTCCAGAAACATGATATTCACTCCCTTTACGCAGATGAAAATAGAAACGCTCATATATCTGCGATTCAATGTAGCGTTCGTTCTTTGAGTTCAGTGTAACTCAAAAACAGACAAAAATAGCAAGACAATTTTATCTATTGAATCAAATTTATAAGAGTGAATTCACAGTCTATATTCTATTATAATAGACAATTTCCTTTGTTTCGTATCATTGAATTTTGATTATGTGGGAATAAAACGAAAAAATACCCCCGATCACGATGCTTTCCGTTGTGCTGTATACAATGGCTGCGTCGCAGTAGGACGCACGTGATCGGGGGTAATTCTTATTTGTAGAGTGAATTTGTTTCCTGCGCGCAGAAAGTGAGATTACGCGCCGACCTTCAGCTTATTGCGGCCGAAGACGTGGCGGTTAAAGCCGATCTCTTCCTGTGTCATGCCGAGTGCGAGCCCGACGAGCTGCTGCAGGTGGAGGATGGGCATATCGGTCTCACCGCGGACGGCATCACGCCCCTCGGGTCCGTACATATCGAGCTGCATCTGGCAGAGCGGGCACGGTGTTGCGATGAGATTGGCCTGTGCATGTGCCGCACTTGCGGCGATCTGTCCCGTGACGGTCAGTACGTCGTGCTCGGCGGTGAACTGCGCGTGGAAGCCGCAGCATTTGCGCCCCGCGTCAAACCAGACGGGCTCCGCACCGAGGCGGCGCACGAGCCGCTCGAAGGACTCGGGATAGTCGCCCTCCTCATAGTGCATCTGCGGTTTCGGGCGCAGAATGTGGCAGCCATAGTAGCAGGCGACCTTTGTCCCCTTCAGCGCATCCGTGATCTTTCCGTCGAGCACCTCGGGATGCTCATCGAGCACCCAGAGGAAATGCGTGATGTCGCTCGTCCCCTGATATGCGTACGGATGTCCCGCCTCCTTCAGAATGGCGTTCACCTTATCCTTCAGCCCCGGCTCGTGATCGAGACGGTACTTCGCCGTGCGCAGCTGCAGGGTACAGGTGTTGCAGACGGTGAGGATGGGGAGCCCCATATTCTCTGCGATGGAGATGTTGCGTGCGTTTATGGCGAGCATGGCGAGGTCGTTCACGCCCTGCCCGTGGGATGCGCCGCAGCACGTCCAGTTTGGAATCTCCTCGATCTCAATGCCGAGCTTTTCGCAGACCTTCTTGAGCGAGGTATATGCCTCGGCTGCCGCGCCGTCGAGGACGCAGCCCGGGAATAGTGCGTACTTCATTATGCGTCCTCCTTATCGGCGCTTTCTGCTGCCTTGACAATGGCGTCGATGGTCTTGATGTCGGGGTTGACGGGATGCTTGGCGAGCGGATCCATCTTGCCGACGTTCATGAGGGCGCAGTGCCATCGGCAGGCGCAGACTTGACATGAGGTAGCCCTCGGACTTGATGTTGAGCTTCGACTCGTCGAGTGTGCCGGAGGTCTGGATATCGTCGTAGATCGCCTTTGCATGGCGTGCACCGACATTGTCGTCGAGGTGATGCTTGAAGGTCTCCGCCTTCAGCTTCTCGATGGCACCGGCGGGATCGAGTCCCTTCGGGCATTTCGCCGTGCACTCCTGACAGTTGAAGCAGCGCCACAGCCCGGCCTCGATGACCGCCTTCAGATGCTCCTCGGGGGCTCTTGCTGCGCGAGTCGGCAACGAGCTTTTTCCGCTTTGACAAAGGCAAACGGATCGAGGAAGTCGTCCTGATTCAGCGCGTTTTTATTGCACTCGGAGACGCAGGATCCGCAGAGGATGCAGCCTGCGTATTTTTGTACTTGTTGAAGTCCTCGGGGGACTGGAGGCAGCCCGTTTCCGCCGTGAACTCGTCCTTCGGATGGAGGGAGGGCTTTACCTTTTTGAGACGCGCGTACTTTGGATCCCAGTCGACGATGAGGTCGCGGATCACGCGGAAGTTGCCGAGCGGCTCGATCGTGAGCGCGTCGCTCTGATAGCGTGCCGTCGGATCGTCGATCAGTACCTCGCAGGAGAGTTCGGCGTTGCCGTTGACGCGCACGGCGCACGCGCCGCAGATGCTCGAACGGCAGGAGCAGGTGAAGGAGAGCGTCGGATCCTGCTGCTCTTTGATGTAGGTCAGTGCGCCGAGGACGGTGAGCCCCGTGGAGCGCGGCACGGTGAACGTGTCCACCCACGATTTGCCCTCGACATAGCGATGGATTTTGAGTGTTACGTCCATGTCAATACTTCCTTTCCTTCGGCGGATACTTCGTGATGACGACATCTTGGTACTCTGCCGTGTACTTCCCGTCCGGCTGCTTGTAGATCAGCGTATGCTTGAGGAAGTTCACGTCGTCGCGCTTCGGGAAATCGCGGCGCGAGTGTCCGCCGCGGCTCTCCTTGCGCGCCGCCGCCCCCTGCACGATGGCATGGGAGATCTGCAGGAGATTGCCGAGCTCGACGTACTGCTCGAATGCGGTGTTGTAGACATGGGAGCTGTCGCCGACATAGCAGTTCTTGTAGTCCTCCTCGAGTGCGCGCAGTTCCTTTGATGCCGCTTCGAGCTGCGCACCGTCGCGGAAGACGCCCGCCTTGTACCACATGGTATTGACCATGGCGTCACGGATCTCGGGAACCGTGCGGTTCGTCGTATGCGGACGCGCGGTCACCTTGTCAAAGTGATTCTTCCACTTGACGCACGCGGCGGCGAGCTGATCCTGACTGCCCTCGTAGCTGTGATGCTCCTTGGCGTAGGCAGAGGCACCCTCGCCTGCCGTCTTGCCGAAGACAAGCACCTCGGAGAGGCTGTTTGCGCCGAGGCGGTTCGCGCCGTGGACGGAGACGCAGCTGCACTCGCCCGCTGTAAAGATGCCGGGGATGCGCGTCGCGCCCGTCTTGTAGTCGGCCATCTCAAGTCCGCCCATGGAGTAGTGGCAGGTCGGGCTGATGAGAACAGGTTCTTTCGTAATATCAACGCCCTGCAAAACGCTTTGCGAGGTCGTATACCTGCCCGAGGCGTTCGTGGATGCGCTCGGGCGGGATCTTTGTAAAGTCGAGGTAGACGCCGGCGGTCAGACCCTCGCCGATGCCGCGTCCCTGCTCGATCTCCGTGGCGATGGCACGTGCGACGATGTCGCGCGTCGCGAGCTCCATCTTCTCGGGGGCGTATTTCGACATGAAGCGTTCGCCGTTCTTGTTGAAGAGCTGTGCACCCTCGGAGCGGCTGGACTCGGAGAGCAGCACGCCATTGACGGAGAGCCCCTGTCGGATGGAACTGCACCATCTCGGGATCCTTGAACGGGATGCCGACGTTCATGCCTGCGACGATGCCGTCGCCTGTCGAGCTGTACGGGTTGGAGGTACGCACCCAGTAGGCGCGTCCGTAGCCGCCCGTGGCAATGATGATGGTCTTCGCGGGGATGCCGATGAGGTCGCCCGAACGCATATCCATTGCGATGACGCCCGCGAGCTTGCCGGCATCCGTCATGCTGATCTCCAGCATTTGGCACTCGGAGATGAAGTCAATATTGTGTGCGAGGCACTGCTCGAAGAGTGCGTGCACCATGGCGTGTCCCGCACGATCCTCGAAGTATGCTGCACGCGGATAGGATGAGCCGCCCATCTTGCGCTGATGGAAGTGACCGTCCTTCTGACGGTTGTACGGATAGCCCATGTAGTCCATCTCGTAGATCGTCTTGCCCGCGTTCTCCGCGAAAATACTCGACCGCGTCCTGATCGCAGAGATAGTCGCCGCCCTTGATCGTGTCGAATGTGTGCGACTCGACACTGTCCTTGGGATCGGTGACGCCCGTCACGCCGTTCATGCCGCCCTGCGCCATCGTCGATGCCGAGCGCGTCGGGACGAGCTTCGTCAGGACTGCGACCTTCAGATCCTTGTTCTGCGCCGCTGCGAGCCCTGCGCGCATCCCTGCGCCGCCGCTGCCGATGACGAGCACGTCGTAGGTCACGTCGCCGCGCCGTACCTGCTCCGGGATGTTCTTTCCCCCGCAGCCGAGATAGGCACCGGACATGAGGACAACGCCCGCCGCCGCCGTTCCCTTGATAAAGGTGCGGCGTGAGATTTCCATTGCCATTGCTTTCCCCTCCTAATGATACATAGAATCTATTTCAATTATAAATAAATCCTATAATGTTTTCCTATTTCGTTTTTGGGGAAAGAACTCCTTCTTTTCGGATAAAAGAAGTACTTTACTGAATATTGCGGAGTATGAGGGAGGAATAGTGCAAAAAAAGCTCCCCTGCCGGAGCGGGGAAGGGGAGCTGTGTGTTCGCTGCTGCATCAGAACGGATCGTATGCTGGCATTCCCGTGCTTGCACAGCGCGCGGGATGTTGTTAGAATACAGGATATCGGTGCACCATTAGCCGCGCAGGGCACGGCGTTTGAGCACGTAGTTCCACACGGTGACGATGCCGGCGGCGATGATCTTGGCGAGCATGTAGTAGACGCTGAGCCCGTCGACGAGCACCCACATGAGGAGCTGGTTGAGGACGAGCCCTGCGATGCTCGAGCCAAAGAAGAGGACTTTTGCGCGACGCGTCTCGGCGGATGCGCCGTGAAAGACGTAGATGAGGCAGAGGCGGTAGTTGACAAAGACGGAGACGCTGAAGGAGATCCCCGACGAGAGGAGATAGTAGAGCCCGGCGTACTCTGTGAGGACGTAGAGCAGGCTGTAGTCGAGCAGGAAGCAGCCGCCGCCGACGAGGAGGAAGCGGAGAATTTCGTGAAATCTGGATGGCATGAGTCACCTCGGATGAAAAATTGGGCGATACGATATCGTCGCTGAAGAAAGGATTCCTATCTATGATACAAAAGTTTTTTTCGGTTGTTCAAGTCGCCCACTGTTCTTCTGCTCGCTATGGCACTCCTCCTCGGCGGATGCGGGGGCGATGTGACGGCGGAGGAGACGCGGATCGTGATGGGGACGGTGGCGCATCTGACGGTGCGTGCGGATGAGATCACGTCACAGGCGGCGCTGCGGGATGGGCTGGCGGTGCTCACGGCGACGGAGGAGGATGCAGACGGTGCGGTGCTCGCCCGTGTGGAGGAGACGGCGGGGACGGGTGCGTGGACGGAGGTGTCGCCCGCACTCTATGAGACACTCTCTCTGGCGCAGGAGATGGCACGGCAGTCGGACGGCGCGTTTGATGTGACCTCGGGCACGCTGACGGAGCTGTGGGATGCGGCGCGTGCCGCGCAGCATCCGCCGACGGCGGAGGAGGTCGCGGCGGCGCAATCACGCGTCGATTGGCGTGCGCCCGAGGCTGCGAAAGCGTGCCGCTGATGATGGAGAGCATCCGGAGGTGCGGCTTCTGCGTGCGGGGATGAAGATCGACCGCGGCGCACTCATCAAGGGGCTGGCGCTCGACGGCATCGCACGCAGCTGGGCGGCAGGCGGTGCAGTGAATGCCCTTGCCGATCTCGGCAGCAGCTCGATTCTCGCGTGCGGCGTGAATGCGGAGGGGGAGCCGTGGCGCATCGGCGTCCGCAATCCGCGCGGGGAGAGCCGCAGTGATCTCGCTGCGACGGTGCAGCTCTCGGATGCCATGCTCTCCGCCTCGGGCGACGATGAGCGATATTTTCTCTACGAGGGGCGGCGCTATCATCATCTCGTCGATCCGCGTACGGGCGACCCCGCAGAGACAGGGCTCGCATCCGTCACCGTCATTCTGCCGCAGGATGCGATGACGGGAACGATGTGGGCGGGGCACGAGGGACAGCTCTCGGATATGCTCTCGACGGCGATTTTCGTCATGGGCGCGGAGCGCGGGCGCAGCCTCCTCACGGATATTCCGGGTGCACAGCTCATCTTGATCGGAACGGATGGACGTGTGATCGAGTGAAAAAAGACCTGCCATACGGAAGCGGATCTGTTTCCGATGGCAGGTTTTTTTGTAGCGTAGATCATCCGATCTGTGTGACGTGGCTGACCGTAAATCCCTTTGCCGCTAGGCGCTCCTTGACCGTCTCCACATCCGCAATATCGGCGCGGATGATGATGTCGTAGGTGCCGCTCGGCTGGGGGATGGTGACCATGCTGTCGATGTTGATGTCGAGGTCGGCGAGGACGGTCGCGATGTCGCGGAGCACGCCCTTGCGGTCGGCAACCGCAATCGTGAGGCGTGTCTTGCCGCTGTCGAGCCCCATGACGGTGACGAACGCGCGGAAGATATCCGTGGAGGAGATGATGCCGACGACCTTGCCGACCTCAGAGAGGACGGGCATGCCGCCGATCTTCTCGCGCGCCATGACGAGCGCAGCCTCCTCGATCGTCGTCGTATCCGTGACGGTGATGACGTTCTTCTGCATGACGTCGGCGACCTTGATCTTCGAGAGCAGGGTGCGCATCTCAAAGCGGTCGAGCGTGGTCGCCGCCGAAGGCGAGGCGCGCAGGAGGTCGCGATTTGTAAAGAAGCCGACGAGCTTTCCGTGCTCGACGACGGGCAGGCGGCGGAAATGCCCCTTGTCCATGATCTTTGCCGCCTCGTCGATCCCCACATCGGGGGCGATGGTGATGGGGTTCTTGGTCATGCAGTTGGCAACAAACATAATGCTCCTCCTTGCAAGAGTGAATTTGTATATTACTGTAATATTCGCGCTTTAGGTCGTGTTTTCCTTCTTTTCTTATCCGCCCAGATAGGCCTTGCGTACTTCCTCGCTCGCCGCGAGATCCTTTGCGGAGCCCGAGAGCGTGATGCGTCCCGTCTCAAGGACGTAGGCGCGGTTCGCGATGGAGAGCGCCATGTTGGCGTTCTGCTCGACGAGCAGGATGGTTGTACCCGCCTTGTTGATGTCAACGATGATGGAGAAAAATCTCCTTGATGAGGGAGGGAGCAAGTCCCATCGACGGCTCATCGAGGAGCAGGAGGCGCGGGCGGCTCATGAGTGCACGTCCCATGGCGAGCATCTGCTGCTCGCCGCCCGAGAGCGTGCCCGCCTGCTGGGAGATGCGCTCCTTCAGGCGCGGAAAGCGCGTAAAGACCATCTCCATGTCGCTCGCGATGCCGTCCTTGTCGCTGCGGATGAAGGCACCGAGCTCGAGGTTCTCGAGGACGGTCATATCGGCAAAGATGCGCCGCCCCTCGGGCACCTGTGAGATGCCGCGGCGCACGATCTCATGTGCGCCGAGCCCCTGCGATGCCCTGTCCCTCAAAGTCGACGGCACCGCTCTTCGGTGCGATCAGCCCCGAGATCGTGCGCAGCGTCGTGGACTTGCCCGCGCCGTTTGCGCCGATGAGGGTGACGATCTCCCCCTGATGCACCTCGAGCGAGATGCCCTTCAGCGCGTGGATCGCACCGTAGTATACATTGAGATCCGCGATGCGGAGCATGGGCGCGCCGCCCTGCGGCTGATTCGTTTCGTTTGCCATGATTATTCCTCCGCTCCCAGATATGCGCGAATGACCTCGGGGTTCTTCCGAATCTCCTCCGGGCTGCCGTTCGCGATGATCGCGCCGTACTCAAGGACGTAGATGCGCTCACAGATCCCCATGACGAGCGACATATCGTGCTCGATGAGGAGGATCGTGATGCCGAATTCCTTCTTTACCCAGCGGATCATCTCCATGAGTTCCTTCGTTTCCTGCGGGTTCATGCCTGCCGCCGGCTCGTCGAGCAGCAGGAGCGCGGGCTGTGCCGCGAGGGCGCGTGCGATCTCGAGACGACGCTGTGCGCCGTAGGGGAGGTTCTTCGCCTTTTCCTGTGCCACGCCCTCGAGGTGGAAGATCTTCAGCAGGCGCAGTGCCTCCTCCGTGAGCTTCTCCTCCTGAACGATAGCGTCCGACGCGCAGTACCGCCTCGACGAGCCCGTAGTTCATGTGGCAGTGGTAGGCGATCTTGACGTTGTCGAGGACGGAGAGCTCGCCGAACAGGCGAATGTTCTGGAACGTACGCGCAATGCCGCGCGCCGTGATCTCGTAGGGAGCGAGCCCGACAATGCTCTTGTCCTTGAAGAGAATCTCGCCCGTCGTGGGGCGGTAGACGCCCGTGAGGAGGTTGAATGCCGTCGTCTTGCCCGGCGCCGTTCGGCCCGATGAGACCGATCAGCTCGCCGTATTTGATGTGCATGTTAAAGTCCGCGACCGCCTTGAGCCCGCCGAAGACCATGGAGACATCCGTTGCTGAGAGCAGATCCTTTGCCATTATGCCTCTCCTCCTTCCGAAAGAAGCGGCGAAGCGGCTGCATCGCCGTGACCTCAACATAGCCGAAGAGTCCCTGCGGACGGTAGAACATGAGCAGGATGAGCGCGAGTGCATAGATGATCATGCGCGCATTCGGGAAGCTCGCCAGTGCCGCCGAGAGGAAGGTCACGACGAGTGCGCCCGCGATCGAGCCTGTCATCGAGCCGAGGCCGCCCATGACGACCATGATGAGGACGTTGAACGACTGCATAAACGTGAAGGACGCGGGGCTGAGAATATACATATTGTGCCCGAACAGACAGCCCGCCACGCCCGCGAAGAATGCGCCGATGGTAAAGGCGAGCACCTTGTATTTCGTCGTGTTGATGCCCATGGACTCCGCTGCGATCTCGTTCTCGCGAATGGCGAGGCAGGCGCGGCCGTGACGTGAGTTCACAAAGTTCTTGATGATGTAGAGCGTGGCGAGCATGAGGAAGAACACCCACGTGAAATTCGTGAGATGCGGGATGCCCTTAAACCCTGCCGCACCGCCGATATAGGGGACGTTGATGATGATGATGCGGACGATCTCGCCGAGACCGAGGGTCGCGATGGCGAGGTAGTCGCCGCGCAGGCGCAGCGTCGGCAGGCCGATGAGCGCCCCGAGCAGCCCCGCCGCGATGCCGCCCGCCAGGAGCGCCGCCGCAAACGGCAGGGTGGAAATTCGTCGTAAGCACGACGCCAACGTATGCGCCGACCGCCATAAAGCCCGCATGTCCGAGAGAGAACTGTCCCGTGTAGCCGTTGATGAGGTTGAGACTTGCTGCGAGGATGATGTTGATCCCCGCAAAGATGAGGTTGAGCTGCCAGAAGGCGTTCAGCGCCCCTGCGCTCGTCAGCCCCATGATGATGGCGTAGATGATGAGGGCAAAGACGAGCATCTTGAGATCATTTTTTGTTGATGGATTCATCGTCACCCCTCCTTAGACCTTTTTCCTTGACATTTCTTTGCCGAAGATACCCGCCGGCCGGATGAGCAGCACGAGGATCAGGATGGCAAATGCTGCCGCGTCGCGGAAACATCGAGAATCCGAGCCCCGAGAGAAACGCCTCGACAATGCCGAGGACGATGCCGCCGACGACAGCACCCGGCAGGATGCCGATGCCGCCGAACACCGCTGCGACGAACGCCTTGATGCCGGGCATGATGCCCATGAGCGGATCAATCGAGTTGTAGTAGATGCCGATGAGCACGCCCGCAACAGCGGCGAGCGCCGAGCCGATGGCGAACGTGATCGAGATGATGCGGTTCGCATTGATGCCCATGAGCTGCGCCGCCTCCGTGTCGTAGGAGGCCGCACGCATCGCCTTGCCGATCTTCGTCGAGCGGACGATGTAGGTGAGGATGAGCATGAGCAGGAAAGTGACGCCCATGATGAGCAGCTGCTGGCCGCTGATGATGAGTCCCGCCGAGGTCAAACGACATATCGCTGAGTGTGGCGGGGAAGGTGCGCGGCGTCGGCGAGACAATCGCCATCATCACATACTCGAGGAGAAAGGACACGCCGATTGCCGTGATGAGCACGGAGATGCGCGGCGCATGGCGCAGCGGACGGTACGCCAGCCGCTCCACCACGACGCCGAGCAGGGACGTGACCGCCATGGAGATGAGGATCGCCGGCACGACGGGGATCCCGAGCGTAATCGCGTAGAAGCCGAGTACGCCCCGACCATGTAGATATCGCCATGGGCGAAGTTGATGAGCTTGATGATGCCGTAGATCATCGTGTAGCCGAGAGCGATCAGCGCGTAGATGCTGCCGAGCGAAATCCGTTGATGAGCTGCTGCAGGATCTGTTGCAGTACCTCCATAGAAAAAAACCTCCCTGAGATGATGAAAAGAGCCGCAGGATGCGGCTCTTTGAACTTTTCTGTGCAGATTAGTTTGCGCTCGGCATGATCTTTGCGACAACCGTGCGGTCGCCATCCTTGTTCTCGAGGATGACTGCCTGCTTGATCGGGTTGTGGTTTGCATCCATCGTGATCGTGCCCGTGCCGACGACGAGATCCTTCGTCTCCTCCAGTGCCTTGCGCAGTGCCTCGGGATCGTCAGAGCCCGCGCGCTTCAGCGCATCGACGAGGAGCTTGCCGGCGTCATAGCCGAGAGCAGCGAAGACGTTCGGCATGTGGCCGTATTCCTTCTGATAGGCGTCGATGAAGGGACGTACCGACTCGTCCTTGTCGGAGTAGTGCGTGCTGAAGTACGTGTTGTTCAGTGCATCTGCACCGGCGAGCTCGGCGACCTTCGGATCATCCCAGCCGTCCGTGCCGATGATGGGGGCGGTGATGCCGATCTCACGCGCCTGCTTGACGATCTTGCCGACTTCCTCATAGTAGGCGGGGACGAAGATTACGTCCGCATTCGCCTCGCGCAGACGCGTCAGCGTCGCCTTGAAGTCCTGATCCTTGCCGAGGAACGCCTCGGTCATGAGCACCTTGCCGCCGCCGGCGGTGAAGACCTTCTCAAAAGACCTGTGCGAGGCTCTTGGAGTAGTCCGTCGAATTGTCGAGGTAGATGACCGCCGTCTTTGCCTTCAGCGTATCGAGGGCGAACTTTGCCATGACATCGCCCTGCTGCGGGTCGATGAAGCAGCTGCGGAAGATCCACGGCTTTACCTGGCCGTTCTCGACGGTGACATCGACCGCCGTCGCATCCGGTGCAATGACCGGGATCTTGTTGTCCGTCGCGACCTGCGACTCAGCGATGACGTTTGCCGTCGTCGCCGGACCCACGATGGCGCGGACGTGATCGTCAGAGATCAGCTTCGTCGCTGCATTGACGGACTCCGCCGCCTCGGACTTGTTGTCTGCCTCGACGAGCGTGATCTTCTTGCCGTCAATGCCGCCGGCATCGTTAGCCTCCTTGATGGCGAGCTTCAGCCCCTCGAGCGTCGACGCACCGTAGTTCGCCGTGTTGCCCGTCATTTCAAAATTTGCGCCGATGCGGATCTCGTCAGACTTTGCGTTGTTTCCTCCGCAGCCCGCGAGTGCCGAGCCGAGGAGTGCTGTTCCGACGAGTGCGGCGGCGAGGCGCAGAGCCTTTCCTCCGAATCTCATGGATATACCCCCTTAATCATTCCAATGAAGGCAGGCGCGAATGATGCGGCGCCTTCAAAAAATATAGTCCACATTATACGGGAGTGTGCGCCGTTCGTCAAGGGATACATTTGACAGAGAGGATTTTTCATTGCTATAATAACGGAACTTCATCGATATATCTTTCTCACAGCGATGGGGGAAGAGGGATTTACACCAAGGGAGAACAATATGAATGAGAAGAAATTCCCGCTCACAAAGGAGGAGACACTGCGTCTCATCGAGCGGTACCCGACCCCGTTTCATCTCTACGACGAGGCAAAGATCCGTGCGAATTTCCGCCGTCTGCGCGAGACATTCGCATGGGCGCCGAGCTTTCGCGAACACTTCGCTGTAAAGGCGCTGCCGAACCCACGCATCGTGCAGCTCCTGCACGAGGACGGTGCGGGCACGGACTGCAGCAGCATTCCCGAGCTCATCATCTCTGCGGCGGCGGGCGTCAAGGGCGAGGAGATCATGCTCACCTCGAACGACACGCCGTACGAGGAGTTCCAGAAGGCGATCGAGCTCGGTGCCGTCATCAACCTCGACGACCTCAGTCACCTTGACTACATGGCGAAGCACGCCGGTCTGCCGAACCTCCTCTGCTTTCCGCTACAACCCCGGCAACCTCGTCGAGGGCAACGACATCATCGGCAAGCCCGTCGAGGCAAAGTATGGGCTCACGCGTGAGCAGATGTTCGAGGGCTATCGCCGTGCCCTTGAGATGGGCGTGAAGCGGTTCGGCGTGCACACGATGGTGATCTCTGCCGAGCTGCGCACGGAGGCGTTCCTCCTCACGGCGCGCCTCATGTTCGAGCTGGCGGCAGAGCTGAAGGAAAAACTCGGCATCCACGTCGAATTCGTCAACCTCGGCGGCGGCTTCGGCATTCCGTACCGTCCCGAGCAGGACGGCATCGACTACGACGCCGTCGGCGCGGGCATCGAAAAGCTCTACAATGAGATCATGCGCCCCGCCGGGCTCGGCGACGTCGGCATCCGCACGGAGAGCGCGCGCGGCATCACGGGCGATGCGGGCTGGCTCGTCTCCACCGTGCTCCACGAAAAGGACACGTACAAGAAGTACATCGGGCTCGACTCCTGCATGGCGAACCTCATGCGCCCCGCGATCTATGGGGCCTATCATCACATCACCATCCTCGGCAAGGAGAACGAACCCGCCGATCACGTCTACGATGTGACGGGTTCACTTTGCGAGAACAACGACAAATTTGCCATTGACCGCGCCCTGCCGAAGATCGACATCGGCGACATCCTCATCATCCACGATACGGGGGCGCACGGCAGCGCGATGGGATTCAACTACAATGCAAAGCTCCACTGCGCGGAGCTGCTGCGCCGTATGGACGGCTCCATCGAGCTGATCCGACGCCCGCAGACCATCGACGACTACTTCGCCACGCTGAAATACGAGGGCTCACTGATGAAGTGAGACGGTGAAGATTGCTAATCGTGGACTGCATACTCCACGCAAACACCTCTACGTAACGCTTATCATGAACTGAACGTTCGATAAAAAAAGAATGGCACGTATCACGGTACGCGCCATTCTTTTTTCTATCAATCGTTCTCGTTACATCACCGCAGCACCATGCTCAGGAGGGCGATCTCGATCATGGCGGCGATGCCGAGGACGAGCGTGCCCATCGTCTGGACGCGGTAGCCCTGATCGGGGGTGAGGCCGCTGAACTCGGAGACGACCCAGAAGTACGAGTCATTCGCGTGGGAGACCGTCATTGCCCCTGCACCGATCGCCATGCAGACGAGCGTCGCCTGCAGCGGCGTATCGAAGCCGAGTACCGTGAGCAGCGGGGCAATGATGCCCGCCGTCGTAATCATAGCGACGGTCGAGGAGCCCTGCGCCGTCTTGAGCACCGCAGCGAGCAGGGAACGGGAAGAAGATCCCCATCCCGCCGAACACATCTGCATGTGCCGAGATGTATTTTACCATGTCGGAGGTCGCGATCACCTTGCCGAGCACACGCCCGCCGCCGTGATGAAAAGAATGGGGCCGACGGTCATGAGACTGTCGTTGCAGATGGAATAGAACTCCTCCGACCGTCCGACGGAGAAGAGCTGCAGCGTTGCGAACGCCATGCCGACGCCAAGGGCGATGATCGGCGTGCCGAGGAACTGATGATCTCGCCGGAGAGCCCGGTCACGCCCGCCATGGTGACAATGGAGGACAGTGCCATGAGCGCAATGGGGACGATGATCGGGGCAAGCGTGCTGAACCCGGAGGGGAGCTTGCCGTAGGAGGCGATGAGCGCCGTATAGCTCTTCGTCACCTCATCGGGCTGCGCCTCGTCCTTCGACTGTACCTTGGTGCCGATCCAGCGCGCATAGAAGTAGCCTGCGATCAGCGGGAAGATCGAGCAGAGGAGACCGAGCCCGATCACCTGCAGGAGATAGTCGCCGATGCCGAGCGTGCTCGCCGCAGCGATCGGTCCCGGTGTCGGCGGGATAAAGACGTGCGAGATAAAGAGACCGGCACTCAGCGCAAACGCCATGGAGACCGCAGAGGCTCCCGTGCGGCGGACGAGCGCCTTGCGGATGGGGTTCAGAATAACGAAGCCCGAGTCGCAGAACACGGGGATGGAGACGACCCAGCCCATGAGCTGTACGGCGACGACAGGCTTGCTCTTGCCGACGAGGCGGATCATCATATCCGCCAGCTTCAGCGCACCGCCTGTTTTCTCCAACACCGTGCCGATCATCGCTCCGAGGATGATGACGATGCCGATGCTCGTGAACGTCCCCGAGAAGCCCTGCCCGATCACGGTCGCAAGACCGTGCTGAACGCTGCCGTCCGCGAGCTTATGATCGACGAGCGGGATGCCCGCAACGAGCCCGAGGGCGAGGGAGACAAGCATGATGGAGATAAACGGATGAATGCGCAGCTTTGAGATCATGACGATCATGATGACGATCGCCAGCCAAAAAGCGAAGATCAGTGGCAATCCGGTCATGGCAATACCTCCTTGCAGCGGAAAAGCGATGTACGCATTTCCGTCAAAAACGAAAAGATCAGTCCTCCTCTTATTTTAATCCCGTTCAAAAAAATTTTTGGCAAGTGTGAAGAAAAGAAAAAAAGCGGACGCAAATTTCCTGCGCCCGCCGGTAGTTTCTTATTCTTTTGCCGTGATCCCGAGAATCTTTGTCCAGTTTCTCGCGGTCGTAGCTGAGAGCAAAATCCTTGCCATCCGCCGTCGTCACGGGGACGATGGTGTCGCCGGAGAGCGCCTTGCACTCCGCGAGGGCGGCAGGGTCGTGCTCGATATTGTGCTCCTCGTAGGGGATGCCGCGATATTTCAGGTAGCGTTTCACCTTCGTGCACCACGGGCAGACCGTGATGGAGTAAACCTTTACCATGGGATCCTCCTTATGCGCCGATGAGCTTGTCGATGGCGGGCTGGTCAAAAGCCGCGCACGTACTCTCCGCTGTCGGCGAGGATGACGGGGCATGCGCCCTCGCCCGTGAGCTTCACGAGCTCGTCGTAGGCGGCGGGCTCCTTCTCAATATCGCGCACCTTGTAGGCGACGCCCTTCTTGTCGAGATACTTCTTTGCCTTCGTGCACCACGGGCACGCGTCGAACGAAAAAACTTGAATCATGGGAATTCCTCCTCTATATATGATTTGTCAACCTAGTGGTTTTATGGAAAATTACGGATCAATGAAAATGCAGCGCGCGATGCTCCTAAGCAAACCCTAGTGGAGCAAGTGAGTAAAGTGTGCGTTCTGCCCCCTGCGGATTTCTTTCGTTCAAGCGAAGCGCGTTTAAGAAGTCCGCAGGTATTTAGGCAGATAAGCACGCGATCACTTGCGTAACGAGGCGTTTGCGTGGAGCTCGCGTGTCATCATAACTATTTCTTCAAACCCGCGAGATACTTCTCCGCGTGGAGGGCGGCGGTCGTGCCGTCGGCGGCGGCGGTCGTCAGCTGGTGAATCTCCTTGACACGGATATCGCCGGCGGCAAAGACCCCCGGGATCTCCGTGCGGCAGTCCTCACCCGCCGGGATGTAGCCCGCCTCCGTGAGGGCGAGCTGCCCCTTGAAGAGCTCCGTATTCGGGATAACGCCGATGTTGACGAAAATCGCATCGACCGGCAGCGTCTCCTTCGTGCCCGTATCCTTGTGCAGGAGATCGACGGACGTGAGGCGATCCTCGCCATTCAGATGCGTGATCTCCGTCTCGAGCATAACCGTCACCTTTGGATTGGCATAGAGCGCATCCTGTGAGGACTTATCCGCGCGCAGCTGGGAGCGGTGGATGAGGTAGAGATGCTTGGCGTACTTCGTGAGGAAGTTCGCTGCATCGACCGCCGCGTTGCCGCCGCCCATGACGGAGATCACCTTGTCCTGATACGTGTGCCCATCGCACAGCTCGCAGTAGTGCACGCCGCGATTGAAGTAGTGAGGCTCCTGCGGCGGGGGAGCTTGCGGCGGTTCATGCCCGAAGCGATGATGATGACGGGCGTCTCGTAGACGCGCGTCTCGGTCTCCACGATCTTCGGCGTACTCTTTAGATCGACGCGCTCAATGCGGTCGAACTCGTCGATCTCCGCACCGAAATTCATCGCCTGCTTTTTCGAGCGTGCCGATCAGCTCCATCCCGCTCACGCGCTCGAAGCCCGGGAAGTTCTCAATATCCGCCGCCGTGGCGATCTGACCACCGACGAGCGAGTTCTCGAGGACGAGCGTCTTGAGATTCATGCGCCCCGCATAGAGCGCGGCAGTCAGCCCCGCCATGCCGGCACCGATGATGATAATATCCTTTTCGATATGTTCTTTTTGCCATAGGGTTCATCTCCCTGTGATCCACGATATTGACCTTTTTGATTTATTATAGCATGGCTGTCAATAGAGTATTTCTGTTTTTGGAGAGTTGTTGTTAAAAAATAACACAAAAATAGCCCACACTCCACTGTGGACTATCTTTGCTGTGTATTATATTTTAGGAGAGCTTTGGAAACATCCGAGGATGTTTCCTCAACGAAAGCTTGTATAGAATATATCACACATGAGAAAGAAAATCAATAGGTTTTTGAGAAAAAAATTTTCAATAATAGGGATAAGCGTTTTTTTATTTCTCATCTGCATCGAGAGAGGTGAGCGGCGTCCCCGCGGGGCTCTCAGCGAGCCGCTGCAGGAGCAGGGCGTAGAGTGCCTCGATGGGGAGTGTGCCGCCCGAGAGTGCGCCGAGCTCTGCCGCCCGCACGCCGACCTCATAGCGGCGGATGTCCGCGCCGCCCTCAATGCACTGTGTTGTGAGGACGACGGTGCAGCCTGCCTCGTGTGCCAGCTGCAGGGCGGGGAGAAAACTCTCCTCCGCATCTCCTGTGGGGACGCTGCCGAGGCCGTAGCCCTCGATGATGATGCCGCGGCAGCCTGCCTTGATGCAGGCTGTAACGGCGTCGGGGGACATCCCCGGGTAGAGACGGAGGACGGCGACGCGCCGCTCCAGTGTCTCATGCAGACAGAAGGGGCGCAGATGGCGGGACGGGCGCGGCATCGAGGTCGATCTCTGTACGCCCGATGCTGCGGAAGGCATCGTCGGCGAGGGTGAATTTTTCTTTGCGGCGTTGCCGTGAATGATGCGTCCGCCGAACGCGATCGTGACGCCCGCATGTCCGCTGAGCGCGGCGCGCGCAGCGAGGCGCAGATTTGCCTCTGCATCCGAGCCTGCCGTGCCGAGCGGTCGCTGCGCCCCCGTGAGGACGACAGGGGCGGTCGATATGCTCAAGCATATAGTAGAGGGCGGCGGCGGTGTACGCCATGGTATCCGTGCCGTGGGAGATAATGATGCCGTCGTATGTCTGGCGACAGTCGGCAACGCACCGGGCGATCTGCTCCCAGTGCGGTGGGGCGATGTTGGTCGAGTCGAGGGAGAGGAGGTCGAGCGTCTCCACAGCGGCGTCTTTCACGCCCATCGCGATGCGCAGGTCGTCTGCGGCGAGTGCGGGACGCAGACCGTGTTCCGTTTCCCGCGAAGCAATGGTGCCGCCCGTGGCGATCAGCAGAATTTTTTTCATGAATGCAGCTCCTTTTTCTCGCGGCGTCGTGAACGGTAGTCAATCCACATGTGGTGCAGGGTCATGAGCGGGTGATGCAGGAGCATCCGAGGTCCGCTCCAGCGCATCACTTCACGGACTTTCTCCCGCATCTCACGGCTGTAGCAGTGAACGGGACAGGCGGAGCAGAACGACTTGACGTCCATGCGCGGGCACGCCGCGATACGGCTATGGGCATAGGTGAGGAGGCGGCGGCAGTCGGGACAGAGCGAGGGTTCGCTCTCAGCTGCGGCACAGCGATTCGCGTGATGGTGTCCGCGGCAGTAAATGGCGATCATCATCGACATCACCTCGGTTTCCAGCGCACGTTTTTTTTCGGTATCCATGGAGTGCAATCTTAGCTAGAATATGCCAGAGGCGGGAGCGCATTGGTGCTTGGCAGACGATTGGCGGCGTGTGTGTTATAAGGGTAGCTTTCCTTATAGACCGCCTCAGGGGCAATGTCAATTGCTCCGTTCTGCCATGTGAGAAATCCGTGCTCCAAAGCGTGCTGTATCAAATACGCTGCGGTCGGACAGCGGCGCGAATGCAGGATAGCGTAGGAGCCCCGCAACGTCGAAAATACGTTCCTCGCCCGTTGAAAATGTGACGACCATGTAAAGGTCGTCAATGATGCGAAAATCGGTGATGGTCAGATCCGCATAAGGCTCTGAGGCATAGGCAATCCCGTCTCGAATATACATGATGTGTCTCCTATCTGAGAGGCTCAATCTTGTCAAAGTGCATTCCGCGTACGGCATTGTTCCACGCAGCATAGAGTTCGTCCTCGTGGATATAGAGCCATGCTGTGAGAAGTTTTAGCTGCTTGTCCGGCAGTTTGCCGGCAAGGAGTTCTCCGTCGATGGCGACGGATGCCTTGAAGTCACCGTAGAATACATGAACGTGTGGTTTGTGATGGCGGTCATCATCGAAAAAGATCATCTTGATGACCATACCCATAAAACGGCTGAGTTCGGGCATAAGAAAATGCACCTTTCTATATCAATAGTATAAAGCGGTAGAGTGGGCCTGTAAAAGTGTTCAAGCGTGTGCGCTTTTCTTTTCCTCCTGCGCACGGCGGAATTTTTCGAGCAGATCCATTTTGTGCTCCATTTTATGGACGAATTCACGCGCGGCGGCGCGATCCTCTTCGTTTGGATGCTCGGCGGCACGCACCCAGCGCTCCTGCGCCTCGGGGCTGTTGTGGGTGTCGTCGGGATCGGATTTCTTTCGGCGCTCGATGAGGGCGGGCGCGAGCTTTCCCTGCGCGGAGAACGTGCCGAGGATTTCGCAGCCCTCCCCGAGGAGATAGGCGGCACGCGCAAAGGCGGTGACGGCATGCTCTGAGCCGACGTCCGTTCCGTGCGTCTGGAAGAGGACAACGCGCGCATCTGCGACCTGCGGCAGGTATGCCTTCATGCGGTCGTCGGGACCGCCGCGCCGTATCCAGTAGCCGAGGGCGACAACCTCGTAGGCGGAGAGATCCGTCGGTGCGTTCTGGATGGGGAAGAGATCAGCCCCTGCCGTCCCGGCGATCTCCTCGGCAATCGTTTTGGTGTTTCCGGAGGCGGACGAATAGATGACGGCCCATTTTCTCATGTGACAATACTCCTTTACATTTCCCTGCGGTTTGCTAGAATGATAGCTGTTGGAATTATTACAACATACTTTTGCGTATTGTGCAAGGAAATCAATCACAGGAGGCAATATGAGATGAAATATGAGATACGTCATGCGGCGGCACTGCTCTCGACGGGACACGGGATGGTGGATTTTCTATGGAAACTTTCTGCCCATTCTGCTCCCGCTTCTCATGACGCAGTTCGGTCTGTCCCTGACGATGTGCGGCGTGCTCGTCATGGTTTCGTCGGTGACGACGAATATGCTCCAGCCCGTCATCGGCTGCGTGATGGATCGGCGGAACTTCAGCCCGCTCCTCCCGTGGCTCGTACCTGCCGCCGCTGCTCCCATGTGTCTGGTGGGGTACGTATCGCATACGGCCCTCCTCTTCCTCGTTGTCGCCGTGACGGGCATCGCTGTTGCGGCGTATCATCCGCTCTCCTCCATGCTCATCGGACGGACGGCGGCGGAGGGGCGCGGAAACGGGATGATGAGCTACTTCATCGCAGGGGGAACGCGGGCATGGCGTTTGTCCCGCTGATTCTTGTCGCCTTCCTCGACTACTTTCCGCTGCGTGCGCTGCCTCTTTTGCTCCTCCCGACGATCCTGATCGCTGTGCTGTTTCTGCGCTCGGGGCTCTGCGCCGTCTCCACGCTGCCCGAACACGCGCCTGCACATCCGTCGAAGCTCTCGCACGTTCTCTTTGCCCGCACGACGATCACGCTGAACCTCGCGATGGGGCTGCGCTGCTGGACACACGGTGCATTTGGGACGTTCCTCCCACTCCTCCTTGTCCGCAGCGGTGAGGATACGCACGCAGCGGGGCTCTTTCTCATGATTTTCATGGTCGGCGGCATGGTCGGCGGACTCGTCGGCGGCAACCTCGCCGACTCGCTTTCGGGGCGCAGAATCATCGTGGGGGCGCTCCTCCTCGGTATCCTGCCGTCTGCCTATTACTTCACCCATGTCAGCACGGACGTACTGGGCGGTGCCGTCCTCTTTGCGGCGGGCTTTATGCTGATGGCACCGCAGCCAAGCTCGATCATCTGGGCACAGCAGGCACTCCCCGAGAACGCGGGCATGGCGTCGGGGATGATGCTCGGCATGTCGTTTGGTCTCGGCAGCCTCGGCGTCGCGGCGACGGCGGCACTCGGTGACCAGATCGGGCTCGCACCTGCGCTCCTCGTCTCCGTCCTTGCCCTGCCGCTTGCGGCTATCCTCGCGCATATCACACCGGAGCCGCGTTCGTAGCGCACCTTTTTTACGCTGTGCATGATCCTCGGGACTGTTACACGAAGTTTTCTAACTGCGTGCAACAGTCCCTTTTTATCAGTGCCTCCTATATACATAAATTATATTTCACATGAAAAAAATATTGATAGTATTTATTTCCTTTTGTTCTATTGAAAAGTGAATGCGATTCAAGTATTATGAAAGCATCATATGGGAATCTATTTTCACCTGTAGAATAGGAGGCAGAATATGCTGCAGAGCAAGAGCTGGGACGGTTTTGAAGGGGGCGTCTGGCAGGAGGAGGTCAACGTTCGTGACTTCATCCAGCGCAACTACACGCCGTACGATGGCGACGAGAGCTTTCTCGCACCGCCGACAGACGCGACGAACCGCCTGTGGGCGCGCGTGCAGGAACTGCAGAAGGAGGAGCGCGCGAAGGGCGGCGTCCTCGACATGGAGACGGAGGTCGTCTCTGGCCTGACGGCATACGGCCCCGGCTACATCGACCCCGCGCTGAAAGACCTCGAAAAGGTCGTCGGACTGCAGACGGACAAGCCCCTAAAGCAGGCGTTCATGCCCTACGGCGGCATCCGCATGGCAGAGGAGGCACTCGAGAACTACGGCTACAAGGTCAGCCCGAAGCTCCACGAGGTCTTTACGAAATATCACAAGACGCACAATGCGGCGGTCTTTGACGCCTACACGGAGGAAATCCGCGCGGCACGCCGCAGCCATATCATCACGGGGCTGCCCGACACCTACGGACGCGGGCGCATCGTGGGCGACTACCGCCGCGTTGCACTCTACGGCATCGATCATCTCATCGCGTTCAAGCAGGGCGATCTCCTCAACTACGGCGACGGGGTCATGACGAACGACGTCATCCAGCTGCGTGAGGGAGGTCGCGGAGCAGATCCGCGCGCTGAAGGGCATGAAGGAGATGGCGGCGAGCTACGGCTTTGACATCTCACAGCCCGCGAAGGACGCACGTGAGGCGGTGCAGTGGCTTTACTTTGCCTACCTCGCGGCGATCAAGACGCAGAACGGCGCGGCGATGAGCGTCGGCCGCATCTCGACCTTCCTCGACATCTACATCCAGCGCGACCTCGCGCGCGGCACGCTCTCCGAGACGGAGGCGCAGGAGCTCATCGACCATATCGTGCTGAAATTCCGCATGGTGAAATTCGCGCGCATCACCTCCTATAATGAGCTCTTTTCGGGCGACCCGATCTGGGCGACGCTCGAGATGGCGGGCATCGGCATGGACGGCCGCCACATGGTCACGAAGAACGACTACCGCTTCCTCCATACGCTCGAGAACATGGGGCCCCTCCCCGAGCCGAACCTCACCGTCCTCTACTCCTCGCGCCTGCCCGAGACGTTTCAAGAACTATGCGGCGCGCATCTCCATCCGTACGAGCTCGATCCAGTACGAGAACGATGATGTGATGAAGCCCGCGTGGGGCGACGACTACTCCATCTGCTGCTGCGTATCGGCGACACAGACGGGCAAGGAGATGCAGTTCTTCGGTGCACGTGCAAACCTCGCAAAATGCCTGCTCTACGCGATCAACGGCGGCATGGACGAAAGTGACGGGCGTGCAGGTCGGCCCTGCCTACCGTCCGATCCGTACGGAGTACCTCGAGTACGACAACGTCATCGTGAAGTATGAGCGCATGATGGACTGGCTCGCGCATGTCTACGTGAATGCGCTGAACATCATCCAGTACATGCACGACAAATACTACTACGAGGCGGCGGAGATGGCGCTCATCGACACGGATGTGCGCCGCACGTTTGCGACGGGCATTGCGGGCTTCTCCCATGTCGTCGACTCGCTCTCGGCGATCAAGTACGCAAAGGTAAAGCCCATCTACAACGACCGCATCGTCGTGGACTACGAGGTCGAGGGCGACTTCCCGCGCTACGGCAACGACGACGACCGCGCAGACGAGATTGCAAAGTGGGTGCTCAAGACCTTCCTTTCTAAAATTAAGGCACGTCATACCTATCGCCACTCCGAGCCGACGACCTCCATCCTCACGATTACGTCGAACGTCGTCTACGGCAAGTATACGGGCTGCAATGCCCGACGGCCGCAAGGCAGGGACACCGCTCGCTCCGGGGGCAAACCCGAGCTACGGTGCGGAGTGCTGCGGCCTGCTCGCCTCGCTCAACTCGGTGGCAAAGCTGCCGTACCACTGGGCTCTCGACGGCATCTCGAACACGCAGAGCATGAACCCGTCCGCGCTCGGACACAGCGAGGATGAGCGCGTGGAGAACCTCGTGAGCGCGATGGACGGCTACTTCGATCAGGGGGCGCATCATCTGAACGTCAACGTATTCGGACGCGAGACGCTCGAGTACATCATGGAGCACCCCGAGGATCCCGCCTACGCGAACTTTCACCATTCGCGTCTCGGGCTATGCGGTCAAGTTCATCAGCCTGACGCGTGAGCAGCAGCAGGATGTGATCTCGCGTACCTTCCATGACCGGATGTAACGGTCGGATCAGCTCCACGGAGAGCTTTGGCTCGGTGGACGGCCCCGGCATCCGCTTCATCGTCTTTGTGCAGGGGTGCCGCTTTCGCTGCCGCTACTGTCACAACCCCGAGACGTGGGAGACGGAGGGCGGCGAGGAGCGCACGCCGGCGGATGTGCTGCGGCAGGCACTGCGCTATCGTCCGTACTGGAAGGAGCGTGGCGGCATCACCGTCAGCGGCGGCGAGCCGCTGCTGCAGCTCCCGTTTGTGACGGAGCTCTTTCGCCTGGCGAAGGAGCAGCAGGTCAGCACGGTCATCGACACGGCGGGCGGCCCCTTTACCGAGGATGAGCCATTCTTCAGCGCGTTTCGGGCGCTGCTGCCGCTCACCGATCTCTTTCTCCTCGACATCAAGCACATCGACCCCGCGCGGCATCTCGCGCTGACGGGCACGTCCAATGCGCCGGTACTGGCACTCGCGCGGTACCTATCGGAGCAGGGGAAAAGCATGTGGATCCGTCACGTGCTCGTGCCGGGATGGACGACGGATGCGGATGACCCTATACCGGTTGGCGGACTTCATCGGAACGCTGCGGACGGTCGAGCGCGTGGAGGTGCTGCCCTATCATGCGATGGCGCGGCACAAATACGAGGCACTTCATCTGCCGTACCCACTCGGGGATACGCCCGTGCCGACGGCAGAGGAGATCGCGCGCGCCGAGGCGATCCTGTGCAGGGGAAAGACCTGTCGCGCAGAGGATAAATAATGGAAGCACTGATAAATTCCAGCACCGCCATCTTAGCGCATCTTTTTGCCCGCACTTCGGCGGAAAATCCTCCACAGAGCACCACTCTGCGTCCGGTTTTCCACCTCGTTCGGACGAAAAAATCTACGCCAATCTGACGGACTTCATTTTATCAGCGATTCCATAAAAAAACTGCGGTATGGAGCATGATGCTCTGTGCCGCAGTTTTTAGCAAAGTGGCGCGTGGACTCAGAAAATCGCTCTCAACTTTTAACTCATATCCCATTCTTCATGAAAAATTCAGGTCAAAGTGGGAAAATACCTCCAACAAAGGGGGGATTCTATGCAGTGGAAAAGCATAGGAACGTTTGTGAGAAAGAAGCAGAACACAGTGCTCTGTGCAACGCTGGCGGGCATGATGCTGCTGTCCAGCGGGTTCACGATGAACGGCTTTTCCGAAGAACATGCATCGCGTGAGCGTGCACGTTGACGGAGAGACGATCAACGACATGACCGTGCAGACGCAGCCCAATGACATTTTTGCCAAACTCGGCGTCGAACTCGGCGAGAAGGACACCTACGAGGTGCACGAGGGCGCGGATGGCCGTCATACGGAGATCTCCGTACGACGCGCTGTACCCGTCACGATCTCCTTCTGGGGCGATACACAGCAGGTCATGACGAGCGGACGCACCGTCGGCGACGTTGTGGCAGAGTACGGCTACAATATGAACGAGGTCGATGTGAGCCCGGGGGCTTGAGACACCGGTCACGGCGCACCTCGCGATCCAGCTCACAGAGAATGAGCAGGCGGCAGAGCAGCGGCGCGCGCGTGAGCGCGAGGCCGAGCGCGTGAGCCGGGGCATTCCCCGCTACCGCGCAGCGTATACCATGCGCGCATCCGCCTACCTCCCGAGTGATGGGGGCGGCGCGGGCATCACGGCGACCGGTATGGCGGCGCGCCGCGGTGTCGTCGCCGTCGACCCGAACGTCATTCCGCTCGGCTCGCGGCTCTACATCCCGGGCTACGGCGAGGCAATCGCCGCGGATACGGGCGGGGCGATCGTCGGCAATACGATTGACCTCTGCATGGAGAGCTATGACGAGGCCATCCAGTTCGGACGACGATCGGTTGAGGTCTACGTCCTCGAGTAACAAAAGAGAGAATCACTGTGGAAGTATTCACACAGTGATTCTTTTTTATTGACAAGAAATGCTTTCAGTGGTACTATTCTATCGTACCATAAAAATTACATATAGAAATTGGATCAAGTGCAGAGGTTTTGCATCGCAAAGCCTCAATGCTTCATAGGGAATCCGGTAGGGGAGAGTATGATCTCATAAGCCGGAGCGGTCACGCCACTGTAACAGGGAGCAAATTCGCACGCCAGCGCGAGCTGGCAGTCACTGGGGAATCCCCCGGGAAGATGCAAAGGAGCGATGAACTGGAGCCAGGAGACCTGCTTGATTAACAATCACCGATTGACCTGCGAGTGATGGGGATGGAGATTTTGCGGATTCGTTCGCTTGATATAAAGTTTGGCGCAGCTGCGACCAAACCAAACGAGAACTGAGTGACGATACCGGAAAAGACCCATTCTGCTGCTGCGGGATGGGCTTTTTCTTTGCAAGGCTCGATTCCCTGCGCGATCCTGCGGAGATCTGTGTGCACGTCTGGGAACATGCGCAGAGATTTCCCCAGGATGAAGGAGCACTGCTCCTTGGGGAAACATTGCTCATCTTTTCAGTTCTCGTTTTTCCCCCGTGATGGGGGAGCGCTCTGAGGGTGGAAGCTCAGAGCGATTTTTCAAGGGAATGCAATTCCGCGCATTTATCTTTTTGCCCTGTCGGCTCAATACGCTTTCGCGTAGCTCTTCTACGCGCTCAGCGCATTTCATGGACAGGAGAAAATCTTGCGTGCACAGAATTGCTTTATCTTAATGTCGGTTCATCCATTGAACTGACAGAGCCTTCCCGGAATAAATTAAAGGAGGACGTACTATGCCGGAAGAAAAAGAGCGGTCGAGCGACGAGGAACTTCAGAAGCTTCTGAAGAAATCGGCGGATGTCGAGAATTTTCCCGATGTTCCGCTCGATGAATTCACGCCGCCCACGGACGAGGAGTGGAAAGCCGCCTGTGAGGCACTCCTAAAGGGCGCGCCGTTCGAGAAGAAGATGTTCACGAAGACCTACGAGGGGATCACCTTCGACCCGATGTATACGCGAAAGCACACGGAGGACATCCTGCCGAAGGGCGTCATGCCCGGCATGGGAGACTACCTGCGCGGCGTGGATGCGGCGGGCTACATCGGCAAGCCGTGGGGCATCGCACAGGCGTGTGACGAGACGCTCCCGGCGGAGAACAACGAGCTCCTGCGCCACGAGCACGACAAGGGCGCGACGATCTACCATATCGTGCTCGACACGGCGTCGCGCACCGGTGTGGATGCGCGTCAGGCGGAGGCGGTCGGCGACACAGGGACGAGTGTGACGACGGTCGAGGACATGCACGTCCTCCTCACGGGACTTGACCTCGCGAAGTTCCCCTCTATGTCTACGCAGGCGCAAACGCCGTGCCCTGCTCGCCCTTGTGGCGGCGGCACGCCGTGCCTCGGGCGAGGACATGGCAGAGGTGCGCGGCATCGTCGGTGCCGACCCCATCGGCGCACTGGCGGCGGACGGGAAACTCCCCGCCTCCCTCGATGCCCACTATGACAGCCTCGCAGCGGCAGCGCGCTGGGCGACGGTAAACGCACCGCATCTGCGCACGGTGTTCGTGCGCAGCGACGTCTACAGCAACGGCGGCGCGAACGATGTGCAGGAGGTCGCTTCGGTTCTTGCCACGGCGACGGCATATCTGCGCGCACTCTGTGAGCGCGGGACTCACGATCGACGAGGCGGCGTCACAGATCGCCTTTGCGTTCTCGATGGGCGCGAACTTCTTCCTGCAGATCGCCAAGCTGCGCGCCGTGCGTCCCCTCTGGGCACAGATCGTGGGCGCGTTCGGGGGAAGTGCGGAGGCACAGAAGATGCGCATCCATGCGCGTCCTGCGCTGTTCTTCAAGACCATCTACGACCCCTACGTCAACATGCTCCGCAACACGACGGAGATCTTCTCGGGCGTTGTCGGCGGCATCGACTCCTTCGAGAGTGCGCCGTTCGATGAGCCCATCCGCAAGGGCGACGAGTTCTCCCGCCGTATTGCACGCAACGTCCAGATCATGCTGCAGGAGGAGTTCGGCCTCCTCCAGCCCATCGACCCCGCCGGCGGCTCGTGGGCAGTCGAGACGCTGACGCGCCAGATGAAGGAAAAGATCTGGGCAGAGTTCCAGCGCATCGAGAAAGAGGGCGGCATCATCGCGGCGCTCCGCGCAGGCTCCCTACAGGAGAGCGTGGCAGCGGTGCTCGCCGCACGGTTCAAAAACGCCGATCTGCGCCGCGACCGCATCGTCGGCAACAATATGTATCCGAACATGACGGAGACACTGCTCGAGACGCGCGCAGAGGATACCGCAGCGCTCAAGGCACAGCGCACGGCGGACATCGACGCCTACCTCTCGGACATCGACGTGAAGCACCGCGACGAGGCGCTCGCCTCCCTGCGGCAGGCGCACAGCGTGGATCACGCGGTCGAGGCGGCACTCGCGGGGGCGACGATTGCAGAGCTCATGACGGCGGTCACGGAGGGGAACGGTGCGGAGACGGTCACGGCGATTGCGCCGCATCGCTGGAGCGAGCGGTTCGAGGCACTCCGTCAGCGCACAGAGGAATACAAGGCGGAGAAGAACGACAACGTGAAGATCTTCCTCGCGAACATGGGGCCCATTCCGCAGCACAAGGCACGCGCGGACTTTACCACGGGCTTTTTGCAGGTCGGTGCATTCGAGGTGCTTGGCAACGACGGCTTTAAGACCGTCGAGGAGGCGGCGGATGCGGCGCGCGCCAGCGGTGCAGATGCCGTTGTCATCTGCTCCACAGATGCGACCTACCCCGAGATCGTTCCCGCACTCGCGCCGAAACTCCATGAGGTGCTGCCGAAGGCCCGCGTTTTCCTTGCGGGCGCTGCGCCGAAGGATCTGCTTGAGACTTATAAGGAAGCGGGCATTGATGAATACATCTCCGTCCGTGCGAACTGCTACGAGATCCTGGAGAGCCTTCAGAAACAGAAAGGGATGATTGCGTAATGGCAGGCTTCACGAACCCCGACTTTACGGGCATGAGCCTCGGCGAAAGCCCGTCCGCAGACAGCAAAGGAGTGGCGCGCCCTCTTCGAGGGGGAGACGGGACGAACCTTTGAGGCGCTCACACACAAGACGATGGAGCGCGTCCCCGTGAGTCCCTTCTACGACCACGATGTATATGCGCACATGAACCATCTCGACTTTGCGAGCGGCATTCCGCCGTGCCTGCGCGGTCCGTACTCCACGATGTACGTCTTCCGTCCGTGGACGGTACGCCAGTACGCAGGCTTTTCGACCGCCGAGGAGTCCAACGCGTTCTACCGCCGCAACCTCGCTGCGGGGCAGAAGGGACTCTCGATCGCGTTCGACCTCCCGACGCATCGCGGCTATGATGCGGACAACCCGCGTGTCGTCGGCGACGTGGGCAAGGCAGGCGTCTCGGTCTGCTCCATGCTCGATATGAACATCCTCTTCTCGGGCATCCCGCTCGACCAGATGTCCGTCTCCATGACGATGAACGGCGCAGTGCTGCCGATCCTCGCCTTCTTCATCGTCTCGGGTGAGGAGCAGGGCGTCGACAAGAAGATCATGGCGGGCACGATCCAGAACGACATCCTGAAAGAATTCATGGTGCGCAACACCTACATCTACCCGCCGGAGATGTCCATGCGCATCATCGGCGACATCTTCGAGTACACGACGAAGTACATGCCGAAGTTCAACAGCATCTCCATCTCGGGCTACCACATGCAGGAGGCGGGCGCACCGGCGGACATCGAGCTCGGCTACACGCTCGCGGACGGCCTTGAGTACATCCGCACGGGCATCAAGGCAGGGCTTGCCGTCGATGATTTCGCAAAGCGTCTCTCGTTCTTCTGGGCGATTGGCAAGAACTACTTCATGGAAATCGCCAAAATGCGTGCGGCGCGCGTCCTCTGGGCAAAGATCGTCAAGTCCTTCGGGGCACAGAACGACAAGTCCATGGCCCTCCGTACGCACAGCCAGACGTCGGGCTGGTCGCTCACGGCACAGGATCCGTTCAACAACATCGCGCGCACGGCGATGGAGGCGATGGGCGCGGCACTCGGCCACACGCAGTCGCTCCATACGAACGCGCTCGACGAGGCGATCGCCCTGCCGACGGACTTCTCGGCACGCATTGCGCGCAATACGCAGCTCTACATCCAGGACGAGACGAGCGTCTGCAAGATCATCGACCCGTGGGGCGGCTCCTACTACGTTGAGTCGCTCACGAACGAGATCATCCGCCGCGCTTGGGCGCACATCCAGGAGGTCGAGGCACTCGGCGGCATGGCAAAGGCGATCTCGACGGGACTGCCGAAGATGCGCATCGAGGAGGCGGCGGCACGCCGTCAGGCACAGATCGACTCCGGCATCGAGAGCATCGTCGGTGTGAACAAATACCGCCTCGAAAAGGAAGACCCCCTGCAGATCCTCGCGATCGACAATACAGCGGTGCGTCAGGCGCAGGTGGAACGCCTCGAGAAACTGCGTGCCGAGCGCAACGCAGACGACGTGCGCCGCTGCCTCGAGGGCATCACGAAGGCGGCAGAGTCGCGCGACAACGGCAACCTCCTCGAGGCGGCCGTCGATGCGGCGCGTGCACGCGCCTCGCTCGGTGAGATCTCCGACGCGGTGGAGAAGGTCTCAGGGACGTTTCCAGGCGGTCATCCACACGATCTCGGGGGTCTACTCCTCCGAGTTCACCGACAAGACCGAGCTCGAGCGCGCACGTGAGATGGCGGACGAGTTCGAGGAGCTGACGGGACGCCGTCCGCGTATCTTCGTTGCGAAGATGGGACAGGACGGACACGACCGCGGACAGAAGGTCATCGCATCCTCCTTCGCCGACATGGGCTGGGACGTCGATGTGGGGCCGCTCTTCCAGACGCCCGCCGAGACGGCGCAGGATGCCGTCGACAACGACGTGCACATGGTCGGGTTCAGCTCGCTCGCGGCGGGGCACAATACCCTCCTGCCGCAGCTGGTGGATGAGCTGAAAAAGCTCGGACGCGACGACATCATGGTCTGCATCGGCGGCGTTATCCCCGTGCAGGGACTATGACAACCTCTATGAGCACGGCGCGGTCGCGATCTTCGCCCCGGGCACGAACATCCCCGAGGCGGGCATCAGCTCCTGACCCTCCTTATCGCACGCGCGAAGGAAGAGGCCGCGGGCTGAGGAAAGTGATAAATGCAGCACCGCCTCTCTGTGAGGGCGGCGTTTTTCGCCCTGTCTGTGTCGAATCCTCCACATAGCTGCTGTGCTCCATCGCGAGGGACACAAAACTCTGTACGCAATCGACGGACTTCGCGTTCTCAGTTCGCTTAAATGAACGAGCGCACTTCCTAAACGCGCTTCGCGTCAGAACGGGAAGATGAAGCGGGACGATCCGCCCCAGGGCGACGAATCGAACGCCTCTTCTGCCGCAGCTGTGCTGCCCACTAGGTGGTGCGCTTTAGGACGATCATCCGCCATGAATACGGGAGCTGTTCGTAGGAACTGAAGTTTCACGAGCACCCCAGATTTCCTCGTTGGAAAGGAGGAATTATGAGCGAAAAATATACAACCGAGCGCCCTGACTGGGTGCCCGAGGACGCCGACGCGAAGTTTACGACGAGCGTCATGGGCGGCATCGAGGGCATCAAGGATCTGACTGTCGGCAACATCAATCCGAAGCTGCTGAACGGGCAGGGCATGCCCCATCGCAAGCTCGTCCTCTCCGAGGACGACTACGTCGAGGGTGTGGCGCGCGGCGACCGCATGACGCTCTCTCGTGCGATCACCCTCATCGAGAGCAACAGCAGCAAGCACTTCAAACGTGCGCAGCGCGTCCTCCAGCGTCTTCTGCCGCGGACGGGCAACGCTCTGCGCATCGGCATCACAGGCGTTCCGGGCGCGGGCAAGTCCACGATGATCGAGGCGTTCGGCAATATGCTCTGCGACATGGGGCATCGCGTCGCCGTCCTCACCGTCGACCCCACGAGCTCCGTCACGAAGGGATCGATCCTCGGCGACAAGACGCGCATGGGGACACTCTCGCGCCGCCCCGAGGCATTCATCCGTCCCTCGCCGGCGGGCGGTACCCTCGGCGGTGTCGCACGCAAGAGTCGTGAGACCATGCTGCTCTGCGAGGCGGCAGGCTACGACGTCATCATCATCGAGACGGTCGGCGTCGGGCAGTCCGAGACGACCGTGCGCTCGATGGTCGATTTCTTCCTGCTCGTTGTGCTGACGGGTGCGGGTGACGAACTGCAGGGCATCAAAAAGGGCATCATGGAGCTCGCAGACGCCATCGTCATCAACAAGGCGGACGGCGACAACCTCCTGCCCGCGAAGGTCGCGCGCGGACAGTACGAGCGCATGACGGAGTTCATCCGTCCCGCGACGCCGGGGTGGGAGACGCACGCCTATCTCGCCTCTGCCATCAAAAAGACGGGGCTCGCGGAGCTCTGGGAAGTCATTCGTATCTTTCGTGAGAAGACGACGGCGAGCGGCATCTGGAAGAAGCGGCGTGACAGTCAGCTTCTCGACTGGATGAACAGCATGATCGACGAGCATCTGCATAATTTGTTCTTCGACGATGCTGTCGTGCGCGGTCGGATGCCCGAGGTGCGCGAGGCGATCCTCTCCGGCGGCATCTCCCCGACGCAGGCGGTCGCCGAGCTCCTCGGCGTCTTCGATGTGCGGCGTGCGGCGGCGCGGCAGGTCGATCTCTTTACGAACTGATCGCCGAGAGCCTCCCCCGCCATAGAGGCAGGGGGCTTTGCGTGCCATATCGGACGATATGGAAGGGGAATTTTTATTGCAGAAACGCATCTGCCTCTCGGGTGCGGATATGTACGAGCTCGAGGAGGTGTTTCGCGGACGGCGCGGGCATCGTCTCCGTGCGCACGGGCTATATCAACGCTGCGCCGCAGACCGCGCACGAGGACGCCCTGACGGGCACGTCGGGCGGGCGTGTGGGCGTTGAGATCGTTTACGACCCGAAAAAGACGGACATCTCACAGCTCCTCGACCTGCATTTTTCCGTCGTTACGCCGTACAGCATCGACGGACAGGGGCTACGTGCGCGGTGCCGTGTATCGCGCGGGCATCTTCTACGAGAGTGCGGAGGACGAGCCGCAGATCGCGCTCTATCTCACCTTTCTCGCGGGAAAGGGGCGCTGCCCCGCGACGGGGGAGCATCTGACGCTCAACGATCCGAACAGCAGCGCGGCGGCGCGGCGCGTCATGCATGCGACGATGGAGCGGCTGAGCTCGTTTCAGCCGGCGGCGGAGGAACATCAGGGCTATCTGCGGCGGCATCCCGAGACAAAGACCTACATCAATCTCACGCAACTGCCTGAGTAATCTTAGGGGGCTGCTGCACGAAGTTTTCGGCTTCGTGCCGCAGCCCCCATTACTGTCATAACATCAAAAAACTTCCCTCAGATCAGATGATTTGTGGTATAATGAAGCAAGGGAATGTTCCTCGTGAAACGAGAGGGAAATTATGACACTACGAGGGAAATTGCAGGCAACACTTGTTGTTCTATTCATCTTCATCATCGGCGTTGTCGGTCTGAACTTTTTCACCTTTGGACAGCTCGAGGGGTATGCGCCGGCGGTGAATGCCTCGGGCTCGCTCCGCATGCGCGCGTATCAGCTCGCGTGGCTGTCCGCGCGCTCCGTACCCGCAGGGGCGGAGGAGACGGCGAAATATCCGCGGGGATATGGCGGCGCGCGTCGCGGAGTACGACCATATCCTGACGGGGACTGGAGCAGGGGGATGAGGGACTGCATCTCCTTGCCCCGTCGGATGATGCCGTGATGGCGCAGCTGCAGAAGGTAAAGCCGCTGTGGCAGGCATACCGCGACGACGTGATCGCCGTCATGGACGCGGGCACCCCTGCGGCAAAAATACGAGGCGAACGCGAAAGTCTCAGCAGAGGTGGCGGGCTATGTCGCCGAGGTCGATGCGCTCGTGCGCGCCTACGATGAGGCGAGCCGTGCACGCATTGCCCGCGCCAAGATGCTCGAGGGGCTCATCCTCATACTGGCACTCCTTGTCGTTGTCGGCGCATCGCATTTCATCCGGGTGCAGATTCTGCGCCCCCTTGCTGCGCTCACGGCCTCGTTTCACGAGGTGGCGGGCAAAGAGGGGGATCTCACCCAGCAGCTCAGTGCTGACCGCTATGATGAGATCGGACAGATCGTACACTCGTTCAACAGCTTTGTGAGTGACCTGCGCGAGCTCATTACGCATGCGCAGGCGTGTTCGACCGAGGTCTCGGGGCTCGCGGATACCGTCTGGCATGCGAGCGTTGAGAACAGCAAGGCCGTCGAGTTTAACGCCATTGCGGTGATGGGGACGGCCGAGCGCACACAGGAGCAGCACGAGGAGGCAGAGACGCTCACACAGAGCCTCGCGGGCATCGCCGCCCACATGGATGAGATCCGCCGCTATGCAAGTACGGAGGGAGCGGATCAACCGGCGCTCATTGCCTCCATCGAGATGGTCGGTGCCTGCGCACAGGTTGCGGCAGCAGCCTCCGCCTCTCTCAGCAAGGCCTCGGAGGAGATCGCGGGGCATACGCAGGACGCGGCGGCGTCCGTCGAGGAACAGACCGCCTCACTCGCAGCGTTTGCCGCGACGGCGGAGCAGCTCAAGGGGGCAGCTGAGGATCTGGACGGGCTCGTCGGGCGTTTCAAGGTATAGGGGGGACAGCACGGGGAGCTGCTGGGAACCACAGGGGAAAAGGGGAGTATCATGCAAATCAAACACATCGCAACGAAGTTTCTGGTTGTACTCTTGCCGCTCTTTCTGGTCAGCTTCATCATTCTTTCTGCGATCAGTTACTACACGGCGCGCGGTCAGCTGCTTGAGAGTGTGAGCGAGAACGCAGAGTTGGTTCGGCAGATGACGGCCGTGAAGCTCACCAACGATGTGGAGCGCAAGGCGGATCTGCTGGACGGGCTTTCCCGCAGTCCGGTCATCGCGCACGGCACGCGCGAGGAGCGCATCAATGCCTTGCAGGCGTTGAAGGCGCAGATGCCCAGCTTTGCGATGGTTGCCTTTTTCGACGCCGGAGGGGCAGGCGTACAGCGATACGGGACAGGATATGGATCGCTCGTCGCGCGACTACATCAAGAAGGTGCGCGAGACGAAACAGCCGTTTTTTGCACCGCCGTCTGTCTCCGGCACCACGGGCAAGCTCATCTGTGTGCTCGCCTATCCTGTGCTGGAGGGCGGGGAGCTGGTCGGCATCGTCTACGGGACGATGCAGCTCGACTCGCTGACCGAGATCGTCGGTGACGTGAAACTGCTCGATACGGGCTATGCGCTTTGTTGCGGACGAGGCGGCATCGTCGTTGCGCGTCATGATCGGCCGGACGATGTTGGGAAACTGGATCTTTCCCAAAAAGGATCAAGGAGAGGACAGAGCTCTTGACGACGCGCTCGTGCAGACGTTCAGGATACGGTATCGAGCGGTCAGGAGCGCATGGTACACTATCAGAGCACTGCGGGGAAGGAGATCGATGCACATTTCCTGCCGATCCATCTGAAGAATCGCACGTGGGTGGTGGTGGCCTGTGTGCCGATCGATGAGATCAACGCACGGGTAAACGCGCTGCTCGGCCTCCTCGCCGCTGTTACGCTTGTCGGTATCCTGCTTGCCGGTGCGGTCATCGTGCTCTTTGCCCGCCGTACGGCGGCACCGCTTGTGCGCCTCAACGAGGCGTGCCGCACGATCAATGACGGGAACCTATCGGCGGCGGACATTCCCGTGGAGTCTGCCGATGAGATCGGGCAGCTCGCGCAGGGATTCAATCAGATGAAACAGACCCTGCATGGTCTCCTCGCGAAGATACAGGAGAACGCCCAGAGCCTCGCTCGCTCGTCGGAGGATCTGACCGCAGCCGCGCATCAGTCGGCGGAGGCGTCGAACGCCGTGGCATCTGCGGTGACGGAGATCGCCAATGGAGCCGTACAGCAGACAGAGGACACGGCGCATGCGGATGAAACGGCGCAGGGGATTGCCGGCGGTACGACACAGGCAGCACACCTCGCCGATGATATCGCAGCGACGACACAGACCACCGTTGCGTGTGTTGAGCGCGGACGGTCATCGGTGCAGCAGATCGTCGGACACATGACGGAGATCGAACACGGCACAGAGATCGTCCAGGCATCCATCAATGCTCTCGCCAAAGAAACTCGCAGGAGATCTCTCATATCGTCGAGATGATATCGAACATCGCCGGACAGACGAATCTGCTCGCGCTCAACGCGAGCCATCGAGGCGGCGCGTGCGGGAGAGGCGGGCAGAGGGTTCGCCGTTGTCGCCGAGGAAGTCCGAAAGCTCGCCGAGGAATCGGAAAGCTCCAGCCGTCAGATCGCCGAGCTCGTCCACGAGATCGAGGCGGGCATGAAAAAATGCCGTGCAGGCGGGCGATACGAGTACGGCGAGCGTCGCGAGCGGCAAGCAGGCGGTCGAGGATGCCGATGCTGTCTTTCGGCGAGATCCTGAGCTCCATCGAGAAACTCTGCGGGGCATCCGATACCATCGCCGAGAGCATCCGCGAGATCGCGGAGGGCAGCCGCAGCATGAGTGATCGCGTTGCCACCGTGCGGCGCATCTCGGAAAAGAGCGCGAATGAAACGCAGACGATCTCCGCATCGACCGAGGAACAGTCTGCCTCCGTGGAAGAAATCGCCGCGGCAAGCCGTACGCTTTCCCATCTTGCCGATGAGCTGATGGCGAGGTCGGCAAATTCAAATTGAAATAAAACATGGCGTTGAGGGCTGTTGCATATCCCTCTATCGGCTCGCTGCGTCTCGCCACTTCCCCGTAAACGGGGAAGCTAATATCTCGTTATCCTAAGCCTTCCCCGTTATCACGGGGAAGGGGACCCGCAAGCGGTGGAAGAGCACAAAGAAAGGGCTGTTGCACGAAATTTGCGACTTCGTGCAACAGCCCCATCTGTGCGTATGGAGAAGCGAAATACTCCGTGCGTCCCTTGCACAGCTTGGCACGTCTGTATTATACTGATGATAGGATATGGGTGCCGCAGAAAGGGGAACTATGATGGAAGTCAATGCAAATCTGGCGCAGGACGTATTTAAGGACGCAGGGGAGAGCGTCATCTTCCTCATGCTGTCGTTGAAGCGTGAGGACAGGGACAAGGAATGCGAGATCATCGCCGACATGGCGGATCGCATCGAGGCGATTCAGCGGTCGATGAACATCCGCGTTGCACCGGAGACGGTGAAGCTCACCTTTGGACTCAGCAACCGCGCATGGGAGTATCTCTTCCCGGGGGCGAAGAAACCGAAGGAGCTTGAGGATTTCAAGGGGGTCAACGGGAAAAACCATCAGGCACCGACGACGCCGGCTGATCTTTTCCTGCACGTACGCGCGGATGAGGCCTCGACGACCTATCTCGTCGTCGATCAGATCATGGGCTTCCTGCGCCCCATCGTGGATGTCGTGGATGAGACGCACGGCTTCCACTATCGCGAGGGTCGTGCCATCATCGACTTTATCGACGGGACGGAGAATCCCGTGGGCGAGGAGGCAAAGGAGTGGGCGATCATCGGCGCGGAGGATCCCGACTTCATCAATGGCTCCCTATGCCTTCGCACAGAAGTATGTGCACGATCTCGATGCGTGGCGCGCCCTGCCGACCGAGGTACAGGAAAAGTACATCGGCCGTCGGAAGTACAGCGATCTGGAGCTCGACGACGACGAGAAGGATCCGCGCGCACACAACATCATCTCGCAGGACAACCGCGACGACGAGGGAGCATAAGATCGTGCGCATGAACGTCGTCTATGCGAACCCTGGGCGAGGGCGTGCGCGGCACGTACTTCATCGGCTATGCACGCCACTGGGACGTGACGCGCACGATGGTCATCAACATGTTCACGCAGGACGATCGCCTGCTCGAGTATTCGACGGCACTCAAGGGACAGCTCTTCTTCATCCCGTCGAAGGAACTCATGGGTCGCATCGCCGAGGGCGAACTGTTCTAAAACGGAACATACCGCTGTACCGAGCATCTCGGTGCGGCGGTATTTTTCTTGCGATTTCTCGGGAAACAACGTAAAATATTAGTATGGCAAACGAGGGAGAGGCTATGAGCAAGGAAACGGCGGGGCGACAGTATCAGGACAGTGTTTTCCGTGCATACTTTAACGATGCGGATCGTCTGCGCGATCTGGCAGGCGCATTGCACGGGCGAACGTATACGATGGACGATGCCGTAGAAATCGTGACACTGGAGGGGACATTTCTCTCGCAGGTAAAAAACGATATCTCGTTCCTGCTGGCGGGGCGTCATTTGGTGTTCATTGAGCATCAGAGTACACCGAACGAAAATATGCCTCTGCGCTGTCTCTATTATATCTGTGAGCAGCTGCGCAAGGAGATCGACGGCAAGCAGCTCTATCGAAATCGTCGAATACCGCTGCCCGTACCGGAGTTTCACGTGTTTTATACCGGTGTGAAGGAACTGCCTGAGGAGTTTGTCATGCGGCTTTCCGATTCCTATCAGCACGCGGGTGATGATAGCATACACTTGGAACTGCTGGTAACGGTACACAACGTCGTCTATCGCGCACAGAAGGCACTGCTCATGAAGAGCCGCGCGCTGCATGACTACAGCTACTTTATCCATGACATCAAGGAAAATATTGCGGCGGGTATGGAGCTGCCGCAGGCCATCCGCGCGGCGATGCAAACGTGCATCGAATGCGACATCATGCGAAAATTTTTGAAAGAACACGAGAGGGAGGTTGTCGATATGGTGAATTTTGAGTGGAATCAGGATCTGTTCGAAGCGGCAAAGTTTGAAGATGGACGTGAACAAGGACGTGCGGAGGGATTGAGCTAGGACGAGCAGGGGCGCGAGCAGGGGCGTGAACAGGGGCGTGATGAAGAGCGGGGCACCATGATTCTCAATATGCTGCGTGAGAAGATGCCGCTTGAGATGATCGCGAAGGTGTCGAATCTCTCTCTTGAGAAGGTGCGCGAACTCGGAAAGATGCACAGCCTGCTTTAAGGAAGCACTGATAAATTCGGCACAACCATCTTAGGGAAGTACTGATAAATTCGGCACAACCATCTTGACGCATCTTTTTCGCCCGCTTATCGTTAGCAAATCCTCCACATAGCCTCCACTATGCGTCCGGTTTGCTGCCTCAATCGGACAAAAAATCTACGCCAATCTGGCAGACTTCATTTTATCAGCGATTCCTTAGGAAAAATCTCTTATACCATACAAATCCCGTCTTGTCATGCTGGCAGGACGGGATTTTCATATCTTTGCACGGTATCATGTGATCGTTGAAAATCCTATTTTGTGTTATAATACGGTAAGAAACAAGAGCGATACAGCGGAGGAAAAACATGGTCAACATTCGTAAACTGGAACGCGAGCTGTGGGAATCCGCAGACCTGCTGCGCGCCGAGTCAAAGCTCACATCGAATCAGTACTGCATGCCCGTCCTCGGGCTGATCTTCCTGCGCTATGCCCTACAGCCGATACAAAAATGGTCGAGGCGGGAGATCATGCGCGGGAGACCCGCGCGCGGCGGACGCGTCATGCCTGTGGAGGAGAGTGACTTCACCGCGAAGAGCGCGCTCTACCTCCCGCAGGAGGCACAGTACGACTATCTCCTCCACCTCCCCGCCGACATTGCGGGCGCAGGCATCCGCGACAAAAAGGGGAACAAGCTGGCCAGCCTTGGTTCCGCCATCAACAACGCCATGGCGCTTATCGAGGAGCAGAGCGACCAGCTCAGCGGCGTGCTTCCGCGCAGCTATGCGGATTTTACCGATACGATCCTCGCGGAGCTGCTGCGCATCTTCAACAACAGCGACCTCGATGCTGTCGGCGGCGACGTCATCGGGCGTATCTATGAGTACTTCCTCAACAAATTCGCGAAAAACATTGCCTCGGACGACGGTGTCTTCTTCACACCGAAATCCCTCGTCAAGATGATCGTGAACATCCTCGCCCCCACGGGCGGTGTCCTGCTCGATATATTCCTACCGTCTTTAATACAATCGCATATGTGCTCAAAAAGCCCGAAACCGCATGGTACAAGCGGCTTCTGGCTTTTTGAGTTTTGTGGCTAGCGTTTTTCTCGTTCCGAGCGTCGGAGAGTACGCCACTGCTTGCCAGAAACCGAGCCTCCTCTGAGGAGAGGACAGGGAATAATTAAAATGTTAGAGGAATCGTTAAATTGTTCAAGGAAAATTGAAAGGTTCTGCGGATAGTTTTTAGCACTCAATGGGATTGCTTTCTACCCATCTGTCAACAATTGTATTTCTGTTATCTCTTAGAGGGAGATTGCATGACAAAACGGAATTTGGCTTGCTGAAAAATAAGGCGCATATCCTGCAAGAGAATACACGCCATCCAAAAACCCATGAAAATGGATTTTTAATCGTGAAGTTATCATATCGTGGGAGAAGGTGTTTTTGTCAACACCTATTTTTCAAAGAAACAGCGCACGATTTCAGTACAGTACTTATAGGCATCCACAAGAATGTCATTTTTTGCAAAGTATTCCGAATGGCGGCACATCCTGTCGAGGAATAGGTCATCCAGTGCCTTTTTTGCCGATGTGCGCATACCATTGCTTTTGACGAAAGTTGTGTATGATAGTATCAGTACAGTGAAATCCTGCGTGAACTGCCTGCGCAGATATTTCTTTCGGCGAGATTTTTGTGATCTGTGGATACGTTGCCAACATATTGGAGAGGCGATTGTTTTCCTCAACCTTGCGGTTGACATGTGCGATCAGACAGTTGTTGTGCGCTGCAGCATTTCGAATATTTCGTATATGCGCCAATAAACGATAGTCAAGGGGGGGCATGCGTTGCTTGTGGTAGAAATCGAAATAGATACGGTAGAGTTTGACCAGATCGCCAAATGATATGATTTCCAGAAGTACCCATATAGGGAGTGCGTCTTCATTGTGATAGTATAAGTCTCGGCAGTAGCTTCGTTGCATCTTGTGGTCAGTTTGCTCCAGAAACGAAGTTTCTCCCCGTATGAATATCGTTACGATGTTGTACCCATCTTCATGCGGGTTAGACAGGATATCGTTCATAAGCGCGACTTTGATTGCGTGTTCGAGATCGAGGCACATCATCATCACGAGCCGTCTCAGGAGCATGTCAATTTTTGAAAGTTCGACAAGATAGGCGAAGTCCAAATTGATATATTTATCTTTATTGGAACCTGCAGGGTGCTTCTGATAATTTTTACGGTATGCCGAAACCTTCGTGAGATAGCTGCTCTCCTGAAGAAAAATCAGTGCATCTTGCTCTGAAAAAGAGATGAAAAGATATACCTCGTTCCTTTTAGGTGTTCGATTTGCTCTGCTGGTGTCAATAATTTACCGCCGGACATCGTCAGAATCCTTTTCATGTATGAATAGCGTGTTTGTACGAAAAGTATAACATGAGTTGGAATGACTTATCAACAGGTGCTTTTTGCAGCCATCTCAATGTATCTAAGTGAATTCGTAGAGAGTCATAAATATGATATACTGATTGTATCAGGCAGGTATGTATGAGAAACTTTTTGGGGGCTGTGATTCTCACAGTGAAAGGAATGTTTCGTGGAGGTATGGTTATGAAGTGCATCATTTGCAATGAAGAGACACAGGGGTCTAAAGAACATATTATTCCAAAAAGCGTTGGGGAATGATAAAGCTTTATCACAGATCGCGTATGTCAGGCTTGTAATAATAAACTGGGGAAGTTATGTTGACAATTATTTTATAGATCATCCTATCATAAAGATCATTCGTAAAGATCGAAATTGGCTTGGTGAATCTGGCGCCCCATAAAAATATTCCCGCCTAGCGCAGAGGATAAAGTCAGTGGGAAACGCTTTCTGTTTAGAGATGATACGCCCGTATTACCGCCTGAAGTTACACTAAAAAGGCAATACTATGCACATAGAGGCATCTTCGATAGAGGAAGGAATGAATATTGCGCGAAAAAGTTAAACAGAATGGATATTCCCTCTGAACAAATAGAGGAAATCCAAAAAACTGTAGTTCTACTGAGAAACAAGCAATTAACCCTGAGTTTTTTGCCTGCGGATATTGACTTGGGAAGATTCAGGGCTAGCTATCATGAAAAATAGCTACGAGTATACGCATAAGTGCTTAGGTGATAGTTATTTAGAAAACAAGACTGCTCAAGCAATACGTCAAGAATTATATAGAAATATTCAGTGTGATAGATTGCCCAATATAACAGTTGACGCTGATTTTATCAAAAGATGCTTTTGTTCGAATTAATGAAGAGTTTATTTGTAATATAAATAGTTGTATAGAAAAGTTACATGCTTCAATTCGACACTTACTTATTTTACATGGTACACCAGATGGAAAATTAGCTTGCGATATCCTGCTAGGGATGACAAGTGCCATATCTTTTTCAGTGTTTGTGGCAGAGAAAATACCGTCTAATTATCCAAAGGAAGGAATGTACATCACATTTATTTTGGAAAATAATCAGGTTATATACTTTCCGCCTGAAATCCATGTTGATTAAAATTGAATCGTAGCTTTCCAGCACTTTTCTACATCATATTATGAAACCAGCGAACAAGAAGCATGTTTGTTCGCTGGTTGTCTGTCCAATCAGGAGCCTATAACCTACTAAAGTTGCTTTAGTGATATGTGGAGTTTATCTTCAGTATTGTCATGCATATCATATACATATTAGAATATCGTTTTTCCTCGTTTGTGGTAATAAATTCCCCCTTAGATAAGATAGCCCTAAATTATATCAGCTAAAGGCATATATGTGTTTTGTGTTTAACCACGTCAGCTGCTGCAAAAAGTGGCTTTGACACCTGCGGCAGACAGAGCAGTTCTAATTAAATTTTTGTCTGCCGCAGTAAGAGATTGCCCGCGAGGGATAGTTTTAGGCAGAGAGATGGAACTATTCCGCTTATCGTCAAATTTGGTTCATTAGCGATAATTTCCAGCCCTTTTCGGAGCGCCGTTTCCCATTTTAAAGAAGTTCCTCACTAACGATGTAAATGTTTCCTGTATTAGCGCGAAGAACATAGCAGTTATAGGCACTTCCCCTGAGTTTTTGAATGACGCATGCCTCTTTATCATACTCCTCTTTAATGGTCTGCTCAGGAGTTTTTGAGGAGAGGGTCTTGCTTGTTGCATCTTTAGTGTAACGGTTGAGGATGGTATCCTTAATATAGGTTCGTACACGCTCCTTTTTGCATATACTCACGCAAAACTCCACCAACATCAGGATCTTCTACCAGCATATCCATGAATTGACTATTTTTGACTCTGTCGCACTCCATGTATGCAAACTCGTCTGCCATTTTGTAAACAAGGCAGATTAGCTTTGATCGAACCTGCTCTGGCAATCTGTTCGCCATATCAAAGACCCTCCGGAATTTCAGTTTTACATCATCGTCAGAATCACTGAGGTTAGCTACATCCTCCAGCCATACATTCACAAAACTTTCCACACGTGCATCTGAAAAAGAAACAAATCCTCTTGTAAATAAACGACCTCGTTTTCAGTACCCTTTAGATTTTCCTTCATTGTTCATTTTCGATCATCTCGCCATACGTCGTATGTCAGAAACGAAATCTAAAACGATGACCTTCTCCTTTCCCTCAGATAATCGCAATCCTCGCCCCAATTGTTGCACAAAAATTCTTCTTGAATGAGTTGCTCTTAGGAACACCAAAATATTAACATCTGGTATGTCAATGCCCTCATTCATTACATCGACAGCGCAGACAGCTTGATAAGTCCCCGATGCAAAAGATAGTAGCCGCCTTCGACGTTCTGCTTTATCCACCTTTGACAGTGCTACACAAGGTATTCCAGATGCAGAAAGCATATCTGCAAAGCGATTGCTGTGTTCAATTGAAGGTGAAAATATAGCTATCCCTAGGAAGGGGAATTTCTCGTATAGCTATTCAGAGATAACAGCTTCGTCGCGTTGCGGTAAAAACAAGCGTCTGTTCAAATCGCGTATGGATAAATTCTGAATGCTTACGTTTTGCATATTATCCCAATCAACATTATCGCACAGAATTCTGTAGTCAACTCTTGATAGATACCCCATCGCCATTCCATCTACAAGAGACACTTTTGCAATGGGAGAGCCAAAATTGTTGTTAGGCTTTTGCCCATCCCCTCTCCACGGTGTCGCAGTCATTCCCTATAAAGAATTTTTGGCGTTAGATGTTCTAAGCATGTTCTGAATCCATGTGCCAACGCATGATGAGCCTCATCTACGATTACTACATCGAATTGTGTTGGTTCAATGCCAGAAAGATACCCATATAAACTCTGGTATAACCCAAATGATATTCCATCTGTATTGCGTGGTGGAAGACCATCGAAAAAAACAGAGGTTGGGACTTCTTTTGTGATTTGTGGCCAAAACCCCTGTTCAAGTTGGAGTGCCAAATCTGTAGCATGACAAAGAACCAAAATCTTACGGCAGCCTCTAGCCCATAGTTGCCTTGCAATAGTTGCGGCAATTACAGTTTTTCCAAGTCCCGTAGCTACGATATAGAAAGCTCGTTTGTTGCCAGCATCAGAGTATGCTATGGCTTTTTCAACGATATCATTCTCGTAAGTCCTGAGTTTCCTTAAACCAGCGTGGTCATCTGGCATCTGCTCGATAAGCCCTCTCAAAAAAGTCCCATTCCAAAGTTTTAGAGCATATCCGTTGATTGACAGTTGCTCCTGCCTTTGTCGAGCCGTATTTGTAAATTCACCATTAGTCGCTACTGCAGCAACGTTGGTCTCATAGAATGACAAAGCAGAAATTGCCTCATTTAGTGCTTGATATCCAATATAACGGCTTCCGGTCACAGCTTTCGATTGTACGACCCACGATTTAATGTGACTATCTTCTACACGAGTAGCAAGGACATTCCTCCTTTATCACCAGCCCTGCCAATCACATTTACATCTTTCCAGCCCAAATGAGCCATCATCCTAGCGATGGTTCGCTCTAAACCTTTCCAGTTATATCCGCTAGAAATATCATCTGTATAGAAATTCATGATTCTAGTTCCCCTGACAAGGAAATCCACACTAAGAGATGCCCTAGTTAACTCATCTTTTTGTACACGTTGTCTGTAGTCTGAAATGATGCGCAGAGCATCCTTTATAAATGAGAGAATCCTATCTTTTTGATGCTTCTCTTGCACGTTGGGTGGCATTTGCATCTGATAATATTATGCTTGTATAGGGCGCACTAAAAGCTTTCCCATCGAAAACTTCTTCTGGGAATTTATCTACCAATCTGTAGAGAGTTTTTGGAGGGACGAACTCAATAGCATCAAACCCTGAAGCCGAACAATTTTGGAATGGTATGAGAAGCGATGGATTCCCATTTATTATGTGTTTGCAACAGTATCTTCAACTCTCCTGTGGATTCATGGATACACTTTACAACATCTTCTGCTCGTATGTGTAATGCCTTGGTCAATTTTTCTCGCATCAAATCAAATGCACTGTTTGATCGATCTGCCAATGCCTGACGATCTATTCTTGAGTCTTCCATGGAGACTCCAACCAGCGATGAATATACCGAAATTATATCTGATAGGGCATCCCTTGCTTTTAATCTTTCGGCCATATACATTAACAAGAGCATTTGGGGGGTAATAGGGTATTGAGCTAGAAGAGGGTGTGTTGGGTCATAGATGAAGTCACAATCAATGCCGTCATCATTAAAATGGCAGGGTTTTCGCTCTCCGTTTTGCTTAATTTCACCTTTTTGTCAGCTCGAAAGCTCGAATATTCAAAGAGCCTGATTTTTCCAAACTGGTACGACGACCGGAAAGCCGTTGAACGGGGGTTGAACGCTGCAACAAATCATCCATAGAGGATGTCGGCAAATGATGTTGTATAAATAAAGTTGACAACTTCTTCGCAAGGATTTTAGATAAAGTCAAAGAGGAGAAGGAGAGGTCACAATGGCAACAAACAGGCAATACGATCACGAATTTAAGGTACAGGCAGTCAAGCTGGGGCAGGAAATCGGTCAGGCAAAAGCCGCCAAAGAGTTGGGGATTTCAAGAATACAATGTATACATGGACACGTGCCCATCGGCTTGGGTATCTGGATCTCGGGTGCGGAACGCAAACACCACAGAGTGCTCTGAGCTTGCACGAGGAACTCATGCAGCTGCGCGCACAGCTCAAAGCACAGGACAAGGAAATTCGGCGACTGAAGAAAGAAAACGACTTTCTGGAAGAAGCAAGCGCTTTTTTCGCCGCGAGCCGTCTGAAGTCAACAAAAACGAACGTATGAAGTTTATTGCGTTCAAGACAGCAGACGGCACACACAAAGGGGATATCAGTTTTTATTGCAGACTGCTCCATGTCACAAGGCAGGGATTTTATCAGTATTTAGGAAGCACTGATAAATTCGGTACAACCATCTTGACGCATCTTTTTTGCCCGCACTTCGGCGGAAAATCCTCCACAGAGCACCACTCTGCGTCCGGTTTTCCACCTCGTTCGGACGAAAAATCTACGCCAATCTGGCAGACCTCATTTTATCAGTGATTCCTTAATGAGCAAAGACCGCCTCGGAAATATCAGGAACTTGCCGATGCCATGATGCAGATCCATGCAGAGGATGAATGCAACGATACCTACGGAAGAATCCGTATGTATCAGGCACTCAAGATCAGGCAGCCGGAGGGCATCCGTATTCCGAGTGAACGCACCGTTTACCGTATCATGGAAGAGATCGGCTTAAGTCATCGTCCCAATCATAAGCCGAACGGTA
>BNJS01001192.1_pt1 | contig 91180 bp, 132 predicted proteins | sample 8540461 | NCBI WGS metagenome assembly BNJS01 (sample SAMD00202454, study PRJDB9452) | human saliva metagenome | isolation source: human saliva | place: Japan | reverse complement strand
AATAAATGTGGTAAAATTAATATAGAGTAGAAAAATTTATTGATTCAATAAATTAAATTTTAAATCAATATCTATCCTGCTTAAATCCATTTTGATCAAAAACTTTATCAAATTGGATAAAAATAATAAATTAAATTTTTAAATAAACTTTAGGAGGAATATCATGGGATACAAAGAAAAATACGAATATTGGCTAAATTCAGATGCCATTGACGAAAAAGACAGAGAAGAATTGAAAAGCATTGCAGGGAATGAAAAAGAAATAGAAGATAGATTTTTCAAAGATTTGAGTTTTGGAACTGGTGGAATTAGAGGAGTTCGTGGAATTGGAACTAATAGAATGAATAAATATGTAATTAGAAAAGTAACTCAAGGACTTGCAAATTATATGTTGAGTTTTGATGAAAAAGCGGCAAAAGAAAAAGGAATCATAATTGCTCATGACTGTAGAATAGGTTCGAGAGAGTATGCACTAAATACTGCAAGAGTAATGGCTGCAAATGGAATTAAAGCATATATTTATGAAAGTTTACGTTCAACTCCTGAATTGTCATTTGGTGTAAGATATAAAGGATGTATGTCAGGAATTGTTGTTACAGCTTCTCATAATCCTGCAGAATACAATGGATATAAAGTTTATTGGGATGATGGAGCACAAGTTGTTGACCCACATGCACCAGCAATTGTTGATGAAGTAAATAAAATTTCTACATTGGAAGAAATAAAAGTTATTTCTGAAGAAGAAGGAAGAAAAAAAGGATTAATTATTCAACTTGATCATAAAATTGATGATGACTATATAGCAGCAATTAAAAAACAAACTATACATACAGATATTCCAGGAAAAGAAGATTTCAAGATTGTTTATACTCCGCTTCATGGAACTGGTGGAAGACCAATGAAGAGAATTTTATCTGATTTTGGATACAATTTTGAAGTTGTAAAAGAACAAATTGAACCAGATGGAAACTTCCCAACAGTAGTTTATGCAAACCCAGAAGAAGTGGCAGCATTTAAATTGGGAACAAAATTAGGAAATGAAATTGGAGCACAATTAATTTTGGCAAATGACCCAGATGCTGATAGAATCGGTATTGCGATAAGAGATGACAAAAATGAATGGTATTATCCAAACGGGAACCAAGTAGGATTATTGTTATTGCAATATTTATTGAATTACAAAAAAGATATTCCAGCTGATGCACAAGTTATTACAACAGTTGTTTCTACACCAATGATTGATGTTGTTGCACCTGCTAAAAATGTTGGAGTTATGAAAACATTGACTGGATTCAAATATATCGGACAAAAAATTAGACAATTTGAAAATAAAGAACTAAAAGGATCATATTTATTTGGATTTGAAGAAAGTTACGGATATTTGATTGGAACTCATGCAAGAGATAAAGATGCGTTGGTAACTTCAATGGTTATTTCTGAAATGGCAACTTATTACCACTCAAAAGGAACTTCTATTTACAAAGAATTGCAAAAATTATATGAAAAAAATTTGGATATTATTTAGAAGGAATTAAATCAGTAACATTGAAAGGTAAAGACGGAATTGAACAAATGGCAGCATTGATGTCTAACTTGAGAGAAAATGTTAAAGATGAATTGCTTGGTAAGAAAATTAAAATTAAAAGAGATTTCTTCTCACACAAAGAACATAACTTGGAAACTGGTGAAGAAAAAGAAATTAATTTACCAAAAGAAAATGTATTACAATTCGTGCTTGAAGATAATACATTTATTACAGCAAGACCATCTGGAACTGAACCAAAAATTAAATTCTATTTCAGCGTAAATGCAGATTCTAACGAAAATGTCAAAGCTAAACTTGATAAAAACAATGGAAGAATTTTCTAAATTTATTGGATTATAATTTTTTTGAAGTAAATATTTTTGAGAAATTTGATAGATTGAGAAAAAAATAAAAAGTTTTATAAAATTGAGTAAAAAATTGAATTAAATAAATAGATGAAAAACAGGGAAATTTCTTGTAGCGAGAATGATTTTCCTGTTTTTTTTATTTGTAATGGAAAAATATTTTTGAAAAAAATGTACCATAAGTTACACGTTTTTAGAAATAAAAAAACATGATAGAATAAAAGAAAGTTTTATAGTCAAATATTTTTTTTAAAACAAAATTAATTTATGATAGTTTTAAAATTGAATTTAGAAGAAACGAAATATGAGGTGATATGTTTTTATGGAAAAAAAGCAAATATGAAGGATCATTTGAATATAAATTTTGATTTGATTGAGAAAATGACGAAAATTAAGAAAAAAATTATATAGAAGGAAATGTTGATGTAGAGACTACGAGAAAAATTGATAAGGGAGACTTTTAAAGATAAAAAAAGATAACTCCTGCTGAGTTTGCCTATTCTGAGCAGAAAATAAAAGATTTAGGATTTGATGATGCGACTGTTCATGATAAGATGAATGATGTGCTTGATTTGTTTGATGAAATTATTGAAAGAGAGGACTCTTCGTTGCCTGAGGGACATCCGATAAAAACTTATCTGAAGGAAAATGAAGCGGCTAGAAAGTTGATTGCTGAAATGAAGGAAGAATTGAATAAGAAATTTATAAAAAATAGATGGCTGGAGTTTTACGATAAACTTTATACATTTAATTTGACACATTTGGCTAGAAAACAGCATCAATTATTTTCAATATTAGAAAGAAAAGGATTTGACAGACCGTCTAGAATAATGTGGACTTTTGATAATGCGGTTAGGGATAATATAAGTGAGGCTAGAAAACTGTTAATGGAAGATAAAATGGAAGAATTTTATGCGAAACAGGAAATTGCTTGGGAATTGACGTTGGATATAATGCATAAGGAAGAAGAAATCTTATTTCCAACTTCACTTAAAATGATTACTGAGGAAGAATTTAGGAATATGAGAAGTGGAGATGATGAGATAGGATATTTCTTGATTGATAAGCCTAAAGGATTTTTGCCTGAGAAAAAAGAAGAAAAAGCTGAGGAAAATGAAAATTTGAATGAAAATATGTCTCAAACAGGTAATTTTATGAATGATTTAGCTGGGCTTCTTTCAAAATATAATATGAATACAGGTGGAGGAAAGTCTGATGTGTTAGATGTTAAGCAAGGAAAACTTACTTTGGAGCAAATAAATTTGATTTTTCAACATATGCCAGTAGATTTGTCTTTTGTGGATGAGAATGAAATTGTTAAGTTTTACACTGATACAAAACATAGAATTTTTCCTAGAAGTGCAGGAGTTATAGGAAGAGATGTTAAAAACTGTCATCCGAGAGAGAGTGTCGCTTCGGTTTTGGAAATAATTGATGCATTTAGAAATAATGAGCAGGATGAAGTTGACTTTTGGCTTGAAATGAATGGGAAATTTATTTATATTTATTATGTTGCTGTGAGAGATGAAAATGGTACATTTAAAGGGGTTCTTGAGATGATGCAAGATGTTACGAGAATAAGAAGTCTTGAAGGAAAGAGAACGCTTGTAACTTGGGAAAAACCTAAAAAATCTGAAATTAATCAAGAGAATGAAAAAGATTTTGAAGAAAAACAAAAATCCTTATGGACTAACAGAAAATACAGTAATAGGAGAAATAATAGATAAATATCCCTACATAAGAGAATTTATGCCAACATTGTCGCCTACATACAAGAAACTGCTTGATCCAATTCAATATATGATAATGTCTAAAGTTGCGACACTTGATATGATTTCAATGCGTGGTGGGTTTCCTTTTAGACGAATTGATAGAAAAAAATTTCTGATGAAATTAGAAGAAATGAAGCTGAAAAAAATAATTATTATAGATAAATTGCTAAGTAATAGTAAAAAGATTTTTTTGTTTTTAGAATAGAAATCAGAATATTTAGATAAATTTTTAGAATAAATTTTAAAAAAAGTTGTGGAACTTGCTAAAAAAAGTTGTAAGGATAACAGGAATTTTATTATTTGTACAATTTAATTTGGCAGTTCCATTTTTTTATTTTTAAAATTGGTAGAATAAAAAAATATTTGACTAACATAAATTTTTGATATAAAATATTATTGTTATCAAAAATAATTTATAGAAAGGGAAAAAACGGATGTTGTTACATTATTTTTATCGCAGGTGGAATATTTATGTGGGGAATACTGCTGGCTTCTATTTGTGGAGTTGCAGTAATTTTAGAAAAATTTTGGATTTTTTCTACGAAAGAGAGGGAATTTACAAAAGAGTATAGGAAACAGCTATTTGAAGCGTTGAAAACAGAAAGTAGGGAAAAGATTATCGAAATTGTAAAACCAAAAAGAGATTCGGTTTCTAGAATTGTTACAAAAACGATGGAAAATATAGATTTGGATTTGGATAAGATTGAGGAATCAGAGAGGGAGTATCTTGAAGAAATAATAAGGGAAGCTGTTTTGGCACAAACAGGGAAATTGGAAAAAGGAATGTGGCTTTTAGGAGCAGTTGTAAATACGGCACCTCAGTTGGGGCTTCTTGGGACAGTAACGGGAATGATAACATCGTTTTCAGCATTGTCTGCGAGTGCTGAAAGTTCAAAAATAGTTGCAGCTGGAATATCTGAGGCACTGTATACTACGGCGTTTGGTCTAATTGTAGCGATACCTTCTTTAATTTTTTATAATTATTTTAATAGAAGAATAGATGCAATAGCGTTGGAAATGGAGAGGACAGCTTTGCATATTATGGGAAGAGTGAAAAAATAGAATTATAAAGTATTGAAAGGAATAAAAAATGAAATTTTCTAATAGAAGAAATAGGCAGAATGCAGAGATATCAATGCTTAATCTTATTGATGTTATATTTATGTTATTAATATTTTTTTATGATTGCTACAACATTTAATAAATATTCACAATTTCAACTTTCTGTTCCAAAAATCAGATGCTAAATTTGATAAGAAGGAAGAAACGAAGGCAGAAATAATAGTAAATAGAAATAAGAAATATTTTTTTAAAAGATGGGTAATGATATTAAAGAAATTTCAGAAGAGAATATTCATAGTGAAATTTTGAAATTACCTAAAGAAATGCTTGAAAATGTGACATTGACAGCGGATGAGCATCTTGAATATGGATATATTGTAGAAGTAATGTCGAAATTACGTAATGAAAATGTAAAAAAATGTTAGTCTTAATATACAAAAAAATGATAAATAATAAAATAGAGAAAGGAGAGCGTGGCAAAAAAATACTGATGTCATGCGAGAATAGAGTTTATGTTAAAAAAATTATAATTTTAAGTTTAATTTTAGCTAGTTTATCTTTATATGCAGAGGGAAAATATGAAGGGCAACTTGAAAAAACAGTTGTGACAGCGACAGGATTTAGTGATAATGTTGATAATCAGATAAAAAATGTAACTATTATTACATCAGAGGATATTAAAGAAAAAGGATATAATACGGTAGAAGATATATTGAAACAGGCGCCAGGAATTAATATAACTCAAACTGGATTTGGTTCAGCAGTAGATATTAGAGGGCAAGGTAGATTTGGATTGGGGACAAGTGCGAATATTTCTAAAGCAGTTTCTTCGGTAAAAATACTTATTGATGGGGATGTTGCGATGGATACGATTGACACTTCTCATGCGTATATTCCTTTAAATACAATATCTGTTAATGATGTAGAAAGAGTGGAAATAATAAATGGTGGAGGAACAGTTCTGTATGGAAGTGGAACTCGAGGTGGAGTTGTAAATATCATTACAAAAGATAGAACAAAAGAAGGAGCTTCTGGTAAAGTATATTATCAAAATAGTTCTTATGGGACAAATAAATTAGGATTTGATGCAGGAATCAATTACGGGAATAAAGTTATTATTGATTTAGGATATGAAAAATGTTAATGGAAAAAGGTTATAGAAGAGGTTCAAAAGAAGCAAATGAATATTTGAATGGGAGTTTGAAATATAATATAACAGATAATCATAGTTTGAAATTTAAAGCGTCGAGATATGATTCAGAAGAAACATTGGCGTCAGATTTAACAAAATCACAACTTTTGAGTGATAGAAGACAGCCTGGAATTTTGAGTGATATTGATGTTAATAGAAAAGAATATAGCTTGGGATACGAAGGAAAAATTACTGATAATTTGAAATTATCGTTGACAGGATATAAACAGGATACAAATAAAACTATGTATGGAATGCCTAAAACGAAATTTGAAGATAATAAAAAAGGAATTAATTTTAAGGGAAATTATGGACTTGAAAATGGGAATATAATTTTTGGATATAACTACATTAATCATAAGGGAAGTAGAGAACAAACTATATTTGGAACACCAATTATGAATGTTGATTTAGCGAAAGAAACGAATTCATTTTATTTGTTAGGGCGTCATAAACTTGTTGGTAATTTAGAAGGGACAGCAGGGTATAGATTTGAAAGAGCAGAATATAAAACAAATAAAGAAGTTCCGTCTACAAGAATGCCGGTACCTGGGGGAAGAGGTTTTGTAACTATTCCAGCAAGAGAAATGCACGGTTCGAGAAAAGATAGTAATAGTGCTTATGAAGTGGGACTTAATTACAAATATTCTGATACAGGAAATGTTTATGCGAAATATGAAAGAGGATTTAGATCACCAGCTGCAACAGAATTTGTTGATTATGCACCAGGTGCTAGAAATTATACTTTAAATAATTTAAAAACAGAAAAATTTAATACGTATGAAGTAGGATTTAAAGATATGTTATGGAATTCATTTGTAAGTGCTACAGCATTTCATACACGAACAAATAACGAAATATACTTGAATATGGATCACGGAGTGTTAGGAGGACCAAGTACAGCAAGATGGACATTCCATAATTTAAAAGCTACCGAAAGAACAGGTGTAGAGCTATTTGCTGAACAATATTTAGGTAAATTGAGAGTAAATGAATCTTTTACATATGTAAATGCCAAAATTAAGAAAGTTGGAGATGATGTATTAGCTTCAACAACTTATAATTTCAAAGATGGACAAAAAATACCAGGAGTTCCATCTACAAAAGTTACATTAGGACTTGATTATGAAATAGCAGATGGTTTGAGAACGACTGCTAACTTAAATTATTACTCAAGTTCAGTGGATACCTACAATGAAAAAATACCTTCATATTCTACAACAGATTTAGGATTGAAATATAAACATAAAAATGGATTTGGACTTAATGCAGGAGTAAAAAACGTATTTAATAAAAAATACAATGTTGCTCAAGGGAAAGATCCTCTTACAGGAAGTACAGTGTATTCACCAGCTGATGAACGAACTTATTACGTCGGAGCAAGTTATGAATTTTAGAAAAGTGAGTTTGTTTCATAAATCTGTTTAAAGCGTTAAAGAAAGGGAAAAAAATGAAATTTTTATATAATTTCAATTGTTTTTAAATGTTATGGCTTTATTTATTCCTGTAGCCTATTATGTTTCAAATAATAATGAAAAAAGAAAATAAGAAAAAAATGAGCCAATGACGGTAAATTTGAGTGAAAGTGTGTTTACAAATGTTTCAGATGTTCCAGAAGGAGTGGCTGGAAATAAAAATAATGGAGAGGAAAATGATAAATCTGTAAATGACAAATTTGTAAATAATGAGAGAGTGAAGGATGTTCATAATACTAAAAAAATATTAGAAATTCTGAGAAAATAGAAATTTCACAAAATGATGGAATTTCAAACTCAAGATTTGAATCTAACTCAAAGAAAATTAGTAACTTGAATGATCAGAAGGAAATTAAGTACACTGAAAAAGTTTTGCAAAAAAATGAGGATGTGAAAGTAGTTTCAAAAGAAAAGGCGGTAGATACAACATCAACACCTACAAATATTTCAAAAAATGTTTCAGAAAATACTGTTGGAAATAATCAAAATGATTCTCATATTAATAAGACAAGAACTAATATTTTTAGTGAAGAAATTGGGAATCATGGAGATGGTGTTAATAAAAAAATGTTAAAAAGTGATTCTTTTGTTAAGAAATTAGGTAATGACGGTAACAGTGGAAAAGATGGTAGTAACAGAGGAAATATTAATAGGAAAGCTGAAGATAGTGGCAGTTCAAAGGTAAGAAATTTAGAAAAAATTAGCAAAAAATCTAGCAAAAATGATGATAATGAACAGAAAAGAAATAATGAAAAAGATAAAGAAAAAAACATAAATGTTTGTAATGAGGGAAAAGATTTTACAGTTTCGTATAATCCGAATTTAAGTTATCCTATTGCAGCACGAAGGCTTGGGAATAAAGGAGTTGTTACTGTTTCAGTAAAATTTCATTTCAATAGTAGTGGTTCTGTTAGTGTGATTTCGGCTTCAGGAGGAAGTGCAATTTTTCAACAAGAAGCAAGAAAGGCTGCTAGTAAAATAAGAGTAAAAGTAAAAAATCCAGAAACTTTGAAATGTACAATATCAAAATCGTTTGAATTTGAACTTAAATAACTAAAAAAAGAAGGTTAGAGAGGGAGTTGTATTTCTCCCTTTTGTTTTATCTGAAATTTTGTAATTTTTATTAAGATATTAATGCAAAAAGTTTGAAATCACATCTTACATATGGTAAAAATATATTAAGTAATTTAAAAAGGTAAAAATAATGATTGAAGTAAAAAAATATTAAAGCATCGAAGGAAAAAAATATTGATGCAATATACATTCATATTCCATTTTTGCAGTAAAAAAATGCGAATATTGTGATTTTTGCACATTTGTGAGAATGGAAGAAGAATATAGAAAATATACGGATTATTTGATTAAAGAAATTAGAATGTATCCAAAAATTAAATATGATACAATTTATTTTGGCGGAGGAACGCCTTCTCTGCTGCCTGTTGAAATGATAAGCGAAATATTGGATGAACTTGACTGGTCTGAAAATGCTGAAATTACGCTGGAGTTGAATCCGACGGATATGACTTTTGAAAAACTGAAAAAAACTTAATAAAAATTGGAATAAATAGGTTAAGTATCGGTATTCAGAGTTTTTCAAGATCATGTTTTAAAAATTTATTGGAAGGCAGCATAGTTCTGATGATGCAATAAATGTTTATAAAATGGCAAGAAAAAGCAGGATTCTCTAATATTACAGCGGATTTAATGTTCGGAATTCCTAATCAAAGTCTTGAGGATTTGCAAAGGGATCTTGATATTTTGCGGGAATTAAAACCTGAAAATGTGTCGATTTATTCGCTTATTTGGGAAGAAGGAACAGTTTTTTGGAGCAAGTTGCAAAAGGGGATTTTATCCGAAATTGATCAGGATTTGGAAGCAGAAATGTATGAAAAAATTATTGATTTTTTTGGGAAAAATGGATATTGTCAGTATGAGATTTCTAATTTTTGCAAGAATAGATGATGAAGATAAAGATGTTGAAATTAATGAAATAAAAAATTTGAAGATTTAAGAAAATTGCAGAAAAAAATGCGGGAAGACATAATTTGAAATATTGGCGAAATCAGAAATTTATCGGCGTTGGAATGAGTGCTGCTAGTTATTTTTGGCGATAATAGGCACAGCAATGTACGGACTTTTTAAGAAATATTATAATCTGATTGATGATGGAAAGTTGCCGATTGATGAAAAATACGGTTGAAATTGTGGATGAAACTGAAAGCGAGAAGCTAAAAAAATGTTGGGGCTGCGGCTTATTCAAGAGGGAATTGAATATTTTGAAGATGAAAAAGGTTGAAAAAAACTTATAGAAAGTGAATTACTGGAAAAAAATTTTTCCTGGAAAAAGTAAATTTTACTGATGAAAAAAATAAAGAATTTCTCTATGTAAAACAAAAAAATACAAAAAAATAATGGAGGTTTTGACAAAAAAATAGTGAAAAAACTTGTGAGGCAAGAATTCGACTGACAAAAAAAGGGAATGTTGCTAGCAAATGATGTATTTGTTGAATTTATTTAAAAAAAGGTTATAATAGTGTAATTGTAAAAATATCATATTTGTTCTTATAAAAAGATATACACAATAAATTGCTTTATATTAAAAGATTTCAAATATATCTCAAATACAACAAGTCAAAAACAGTAAGGAGCAGGAATGGAACTGAACAGTGTAAAAATTCAGCAGAATTATAAAAAAATTTTGGAAGATATAAAAAAATATTCTCCCTATCCTGAAAAAAGTTAAAAATTCTGTTTGTAAGCAAGTATCTTAATGTAGAGGAACATAAGACTCTAATTGAAATGGGCTATGATTACTTTGGTGAAAATCGGGCTCAGCTTTATCGGGATAAGCTGAAATGAATTTTCAGATGAAAAAATATAAAAAAATATTAAATGGGACTTTTATTGGAAGGTTGCAAAAAAATAAAATAAAGTATATAATTAATAGTGTAAATTTAATACATTCAATTGATTCTTATGAACTTTTAAAAAGAAATAAATAAAAAAAGCTATTGAAAAATGACAGAATTATAAATGGATTAATTGAAATTAACGTTTCAAAGGAAGAATCAAAAAAACAGGAGTTTACATTGAAGATTTTTAAAGAAGATAGCGAGAAATATTTTTTTCTATGAGTAATGTAAGAATAATAGGCTTTTATGACAATGGCTCCGTTTGAGGCAAGCAAAGAAGAAATAAATGATTATTTTTTTCAAATATGAGAAATCTGAAGGAAGAATATCAGGAAAAAAATATGATTATATTACAACTCTTTCTATGGGAATGTCAAATGACTATATAGAAGCATTAAAAAATGGTGCAACTATAATTAGAATAGGAAGTAAATTATTTGAATAGGAGGTTATGCTTTGGGACTTAAAAAAAAATTAATGGAATTTTTTGGCGATGACATTGAAGATGATGATGATGACGAATTATCTGAAGAATTGTCAGAAAATGAAAAAAAAGAAGTGGCAACAGAGCAGCCACAACAAAATCAGCAGTCTAAAGTTCAGCACAAAACAACAGCAACAGCCCGTGTAGAACCAGAAAAACAGCCTGAAGAAAAAAAGGGGATAGGAAGCCTTTTTGGGGTAGGAAAAAAGGAGGAAATTACAAAAATGCCAACATCTAAAGTAAATGTCTCGATTATTAGACCAAAAGTTTTTGAAGATTCGAGATTAATTGCAGATGCAATAAAAGAAAATAAAATTGTAACATTCAGTTTGGAATTTCTAGAATATGAAGTAGGACAAAGGGTAATAGATTTTGTAAGTGGAGCCGCTTATGCAATGAGTGCACATTTGTCAAAAGTTACCGATAAAGTTTTAACTTCTATTCCAATGGAAATTGATTACGAAGATATTGATGCTTCATTAGGAGAAGATGAAGGAGACGGTACTTACTTATAATCAAATATCAAAAGTTAAGTTTTTGGAATTTAACTGCTTTTTTTGAGTTTTTCTCATTTAAAGCAGTATTTTTTTAATAATTTAAAAAAATATAAATATAAAAAAATGGAGAGTGAGTAATGGGAATAATTTTTACAATAATAATTTTAGGAATAATAGTATTTATACATGAACTAGGGCATTTTGCTACAGCCAAATATTTTGGAATGCCTGTTACAGAATTTGCAATTGGGATGAGGTAAAAAAATTTTTTTCAGTAAAAAAAGAAGGAAACAGTTTATTCAATTAGAATTTTACCATTGGGAGGATTTGTCAATATTGAAGGAATGCAGCCTGAAAAAGTTTGACTTGGAAGCATTTAAGAAGGAAAGAAAATGGATGAAATTATTGAAAAAAATTGAAAGGTGAAAAAAATAATGAGAATGAAATTAAAGATGAAGAATTTATTAGTGAAGTGGAAAAAGATTAGATACGGCTGTAAAGCAAGAATTGAAAAAGGCAGGAAAAATATTCAGAAAAAAATGGATTTTTTTACAAAATCTCCATTTAGCAGATTTATTGTGCTAATTGCAGGAGTTGTAATGAATTTTATTTCCGCTTTGATTGCCTTATACATAATGCTTTCTATTGCAGGAACTGTACCTCCTCAATATTCACAGGCAATAGTTGGAGGAATTGAGCAAAATTCAAAAAGCAAATGGAAAATTGAAAGTAAATGACAAAAATTTTGGCAGTTAATGGTAAAAAAATATAAAAAAACTGGACTGAGATGACAAAAAAATTGGTGAAATCAGTCAAAGTTATAAAAAAATGAAGATGTTGTTTTAAAAAAATATTGAGAAATAACAAGGAAATTACTGAAAATGTAAAATTGACTTATAGTGAAAAAAACTAAGGGGAATATCCTTGGAATTCATTTATTAAGTCAAAAAAATCAACATTTGGAGAAAGAATAAAAAAATAAGTTTTTATTATGTTCGGAGATTACTTTAAAAATGACGCTTGACGGTGTTAAAATGCTCGTGACAGGGAAAAGTAGCAATGAAGGAGATGACAGGTCCTGTAGGGCTTCCTAAAGTCATTGGAGAGGCTTATGGGCAAGGAGGTCTGTTTGCTATGCTTGGTGTCTTTATTTTTAATTTCCATAAATATCGGAATTATGAACTTGCTGCCAATTCCTGCACTTGATGGAGGAAGATTAATTTTTATAATTCCTGAATTTTTTTGGAATTAAAAATTAATAAAAAAATTGAAGAAAAAGGTTCATTTTATTGGAATGATATTTTTGCTTGTTTTAATGCTTATTATTGTATTTTTTTCGATGTTACAAAAATACTTTTTAAAAAAAGTTTAATTAATTAATTTAAAAAAAGTAAAAAAGGAGAAGCAGAATAAATGGTAGATTTTATGCAAAAAAACAAGAAGACTTATGAAACTTTCCTCTGTAATTGCCAAATATGGCTTTGATGAACTGTTTAAAAGAGGGGAACTTGAAAGATATATTCCTAAAAAAATGTAAAACGAAAAATACAGTGACAAAATTAATGAAATAAATTCCTGTACTTTTTATGAGCGAATAAGAATGGCAATTGAAGAAATGGGTCCTGTGTATGTGAAGTTTGGGCAAATGTTAAGCAATAGAAAGGATATTTTACCTGAAGAAATGATAACAGAGCTTCAAAAATTGCAGGATGATGTAGAAGTTGAAAAAAAGTTGATGTAAAGAATAAAATGAATCTGGAACTTGGGATTGAAATAGATGACTATTTTGAGGAAATAGAAGAAGAACCGATGGCATCAGCTTCAATTGGACAAGTATTTAAAGGCAGATTAAAAAATGGAGAAAAGGTCGTTGTAAAAATACAGAGGGAAAATATAAAGCCTGTTGTGGAAATTGATTTGGAAATTATGAAAAAAACTTGCAAAAAAACTTTGGAAAAATTATTATGAAGATATAAAAAAATGAATATTGGAAATATTGTGGAAAGTTTTGAGAAAAATGCTGAATGAGGAACTTTCCTTAAATAATGAACTTCGTAATATGCAGCGATTTGCAAATAACTTTAAAAAGGATGACAGAATCCACGTGCCAGCTGTGTACAAGCAGCTTTCCAACGATCGTATTCTCACAATGGAAATGATAGAAGGCTTTAAAATTACCGACAAAGAAAAAAATAATAAAAAAATAGGGCAAGATCCTAAAAAAATAGCTAGAATTGGACTTGACCTTTATTTAACGCAATTTTTGAAGCACGGATTTTTCACGCTGATCCTCATCCTGGAAATATTTTTTTAAAGGAAAAACGGGCAAATTGTATTTATTGATTTTTGGGGCAATGGGAAAAACTTTATCCAAATGAGCGGGAATTTTTAATTAATTTGATTATTTATTCACTAAAAAAAGATGTGAAAAAATGGTTGAAACAATACAGGAATTAGCAATTAAATTTGAAGTACCAGATGAAAGAAAATTTGAGAGGGAACTTTACGAGATAATCGAAATGATTGATGAAAATTCACTAGAAAAATATAGATATTGTTACAATTTTTTTGAAAAAAAGCGAGAAAAAAATATTCAGTGATAATCAAATTTTACTTTCAGAAGATATTTATTTGCTGATAAAGGGAATTGGGCAAATTGAAGGAATTGGACGGCATTTAGATCCAAATCTTAACATTAATGAAGTTATGCAGCCATATATGGACAAAATTGCAAAGAGAGAATAAATCCGATTAATATTTTTTTAAAAAAGGAAACAAGAAAACTGGAAACTTTTTTTCTGAAAACTGGCTAACTTTTGCCGACAGATTTAAAAAAACAATTTTGGAAAAAAATTCAAAAAAATGAACTAAAAACATAGTCATGAAATAATTGGATTTGAGAAATTTCAAAAAAACTTTTTGAGGAACTAGTTTTTGGCGATTATCATCTCATCACTGTTTGTTGGATCATCAATACTGGCTTTGGCAAATATCCCACCAAAAAAATTTTTGGGATTTCTGGATTAGGATTATTGGGATTTATTATTGCTGGAATTATGGGAATAAATTTATTTTTGAAAAGTAAAAAAATAAGTGACAGCACAATAAAAAACTATTTTAAAAGGAGTAAAATGTATAAAGACAAGATATGAAAGGATCGATAATTATGGAAAAATAATGTGTTACTTGCGACATTTAAGAATCAGTTAAGCGCATTTGAAGCATTGGCGGATATAAAAAGAAAAAAATATGTTGGGAGAAAAATTATATAATTACACAGGCGGCTGTTGTAAAAAAAGAAAAGTGATAAATTATCCTTTAAAGATGGATTTGAAGTAAATAAAAAAATGGGAAATATTGGATTTTTAAACGGTGGTCTGCTTGGAAGCTTCATCGGAATTATTGGAGGACCATTAGGTGTTATCTTTGGGGGAACTATCGGAGCTTTAATAGGCGGAAGCCATGGTGAAAAAGGCTGATAAAAAAAGTAGTTGGTATATTTGAAGATGTGTCAAAATATTTGGTAAATGACCATTATGCCTTAATTTTTGCTAACATCTGAATCAAACACTTCTGAACTTGATAACTTTTTTTGAATAAATATGAAACAGAAACTATTTTAAGAAAAGATGCAAAAAATTGTAAGAAAAGATTTGGAATTGGCGGAAGAATATGAAAGAAAATTAAGAACAGATATTGAATATAAAGAACTAAAGGAAAAAAATTTGAAAAATAAATCTAAAGAAATAAAAAGACAATTTAGATAATTTTTTTCAGAAAAAGTAAAGGTTAATGCAGAAGCATTTACTGAAGATTTAACAAAATTTGTATTAGATTTAAAAAAATAAATTTAAAAATAGAAAATATATTTTTGGTTTATTTTTATGGCAAGGGGTCAAAGACCCTTTTTATAATAAATCCGTTACCTAATGAAAGAGATTTTATTTCCTCTTTTTTTAAAAACTACTTAATCAATCAGAATTTATCAAAAACACGACTAAAATTTTTGATTAAAAATTAGTACAACAGCCATTATTCCAATATTCGCAATAAATGGCAAAAATGGATTAAATGCCAGTAAATGCCCAGATAAAAAAAGAACCGACAGCATTTCCAAGCGAATCTGCTGCAGACACTACTCCTAGAATTTTACCTTGATTTTCAACATATCTTCTAGCAATAATCGTATTTCCAAGAGAACGTACTATTTCATAGGTCATTGTATAAGCAGCCATTATAAAATATGGCGTCGTTCCTGACTTTACTCTAAAAAAATATAAATGACATCAATATTATACCAGTAAAAAAATCATAACTTTATGAATAATTTTTTTCTTTAAATCTCTTTAATAACTTTTCTAGAAAAAAATGCCGTCCCTAAAAATGCCAAAAGTGATGAACACATTACAAAAGTTCCGATTGTATCTGCCGAAACCTTTTTCGTAAAATTTAAAAAAATAATTTAATGCGCTCGCATAAGAATAAATCCCAATTCCAGATAAAAAAATTATAAGACAGAAAAAAATTTTTGAAAAATCCATCAAGTTCCTTTATATATCTAAAAGTCGAAAACGGATTTAAACTCTTATTATCTTTAATGTTTGACGCATTTCCTGATTCTTTTTACAGCTTCTCTTCTATTTACAATTTCTCTCATAAATACCAAAAATAAAAAGCGATAAAATGCCCCCACAAATAAACTGCAGCCCAAAAGAATACCTAGGATCAGCAGTTGCCACAATTCCTCCGATTTTTTGCCCAATCGCCCCTCCAATTACAATTGCTGAACTAATTTTTAGCTATATTTTTTTGCCTTCTCCTCCTTTTCAGATAGCTGACTGACATATCCAAAGGCTACTGCAAAAGTTCCCCTGAAACAAATCCTGCAATTATCCGAGCCAAAAAAATATAATAGGAAGACTTGTAACAAATCCAAAAAAACAAGCTGGGCAATCCCATAAAAACGGCATAAGCACAAAAATCCTCTTCATTCCAAACCTGTCTGCCAATGCTCCTAAATAAGGCGAAGAAATAAACATAGCCGTACTCATAAATGCTAAAAACTCTCCGGAAATACTCTTTTTCCAGCCTCTCATCTGAATCAGGTCAGGTGTTCCTGGATGTCCTAAATTATATACAACCATACATAAAAAAACATCATTATTATCATTCTATTTATATTTTTTTCATTTGTTCCATCTCCTTTCTTTTTTTACATCTCATACTATTTCCCATTTAAACACCGAACTGATTATAAACTTTTTTTAAGATTTAGTATCTCTTGTTAGAATATAACTTCTATTTTTAAATAGGGCTTAGTATCAAATACTTTTTTTAAAATTAATTATGAAAAAAATAAAAAAACCAGACACTACTCTGGTTTTTAATAAAAATATTTATTTAAAATTTTATTTCTTAAAATAATCCTGGAATATTTACTCCACCAGTAACTACTTCCATTTCCTTTTTCAGCCATTTCTTCAGCTTTATCCATGATTTCGTTCACTGCATTTATAATTAAATCTGAAACAATTGTTGAATCATTTTTCTTCAATTGCATCTTTTTAAAACATCCAAAAGAAATTGATAAATCAACTAATTTTTTTGACCATTAGCTTTTAATAGTGATTCCACCACCAGCTACAGAACTTTCTACAAATTTATCCTTTAATCCCTCTTGGATCTTTAACATTTCCTGTTGCATTACTTGAGCTTGTTTAATTATATCCTGTTGGCTTCCACCTGATTTATTTCCAGCTCCTTTTATTTTTCTAACCATAGCTAATAATTCCTCCTACGAATTATGATTTATATATTTATAACAATTTTTTTATCTTTATAAAAAAAAATGGTGGAGAGAGAAGGATTCGAACCTTCGAAGGCTGAGCCGGCAGATTTACAGTCTGATCCCTTTGGCCACTCGGGAACCTCTCCACAACATTCTAAATTTAAATAGTGGTGCCGCTTGTCGGACTCGAACCAACCACCTACTGATTACAAGTCAGTTGCTCTACCAGATGAGCTAAAGCGGCACTAAATGGCGGAAGTGACGAGACTCGAACTCGCGACATCTTGCGTGACAGGCAAGCACTCTAACCAGCTGAGCTACACCTCCATAATGGTGGTCTCAATTGGGCTCGAACCAATGACCCCCTGCTTGTAAGGCAGGTGCTCTCCCAGCTGAGCTATGCGACCATAAATAATCACCATTTAATATTTTATATTCAGTTTTAATTTTGGTACGGCCTAGGGGGATCGAACCCCTGTTGCCAGGATGAAAACCTGGAGTCCTAACCACTAGACGAAGGCCGCACAATCATTCTTTTTATCTGTTTATTTTTACCACTCACAGACAAGAAATATAATATCATATTTAAATCTATTTGTCAACTACTTTTTTTAAAAATTTTTTTGATTTTTTTAAAGGTGTATTGGATAATCAATCACAACAAAAAAATATATAAAAAACATAGTAAATGATATACCAAAATTTCTTAACAAATGAGAATATAAATGGTTTTGATACGGAAAATTTTTTTACAGCATGAATAAAAATAAAGAAAAAGAGTATCAAGGATATAGAATGCATTAAATAGAGGATATAAGAAAATATTGGACTGTTATTCATCAGAATGAATATTATTTTGACAACACAGTAATAAAAATAGGGCTGTTTCATAAAAATAAATAAAATTCTAAATCATAAATTTTATATATTTTACCATATTTATAGAATCAATAAAAAAATAATATCTATTAATTTTTTTAAAAATATATTAATATTTATGTTAGTAAAATTATTTTTTTGAATTATGAGACAGCCTCTTAAAAAAATATTTTTTTATATTATTTTTTTACTTTTTTTGTTATGCATGATCTGACAATACACCCAAATTTTTTTCTACATTTTTTTATTACAATAATTTTCTGCAATCTATTTAGTTCAGATTCAATTTCATCGTTTGCCAATATTTTCATTGTTACTCTATTTGAATAGTTTTTTTCTCTAATATTTCTATCCCAAATTTTTGGCTATTTCCACTTTAAAAAAATGCTTCTATTTCAGAAGTATTTTCATAATCATAGTCCAAAAATAAAAAAATAGATCTTTCTACATATTCCACAATTCCGGCTTCATTAACAGCCAATTTTGCAGTTTTAGCATAATTTCTTATAAGTCCACCAGCTCCAAGTTTTATGCCTCTAAAATATCTTGTAGCAACTAATGCAACATTATAAATATCCAAAATTTTTCAGTATTTCCGCCATAGGCTTTCCAGCTGTATTGCCAGGTTCGCCATCATCATTGTATTTAAAAGTACTCCTGTCCACTTTCTATAACTCTGTAAAGCGGGACATTATGAGTTGCTGTCGGATGCATTTTTTTATTGAATCGATAAATTTTTTTCTGCTTCAACCACTGTTGAAACTGGTTTAATGTATCCAATAAATTTAGATTTCTTTTCTTCAAATTCAATTACCGTTTCCTTTTGTACACTCTTCAAGCCTAATTCTCCTTTCATTTTATGATTTTCACTACATATTTAATTAATTCTTTAATCGTCTGAACCTCCCACGACTAAAGTCGCAGGGTTCTAAAATCTTTAAAAAAATATTCAAAAAAATTTTTCTAAAGTTTGATAGCTTTACACTACCCTTATTCTTTTTAGGTGTGTTCAGCTCACCTCTATTGTATAGGACACTTAAGTCCACAACTTTACTTTTTCTTAATATATTTAATGCTCCATTACAATCTGCATTTAATTGATAGCCTTTACTTGTTTGATATAGTCCTCTTTTTATCCTTTTTCCACTGAATTTATATTCTTTTTTTGATTTTTCTTTATCGTATACTGGAATTATATCTCCATCAAAGAAACTTGCTTTTCGATGTATAACTCTCTTCTTGTAGTTTAAATTCTATTCCATATAGTTTACATAGATATATTAATTTATCTCTTAATTTTTCCATAAGGTATATTCACAAAAGTTTTTGATTATTTATACTTCCAATATTTGATTTTCTTTGAAAATCTTCATTATATCCTAGAACTAGTTTTTCCTATATCATTATTAAGACAATAATTTATTATTATTCTTGCTGCTTTTTGAAAGATAATCATTTATGCGATTATTTCTCTTTCTAGTTATTTTCTTTTGTCTTAATGTCGTTCGCTTAATCTTTTGCTTATCTTTTATACTTTGTAATTTTTGCATTTGTCTTATTATAGTATTGATTTATTGATTTTAATTTTTCTACCATCTATTATGAATGATGCTCCAGTATTTGTAACACAAGTGCAAAGATTGTTTACACCTAAATCAATTCCTAGTGTATTTTTCTTTATTTAATTCCCTTTGAACTTCCTCTACTTCATAAGTATATTGAATTTCAAAGTACCTAGAATGTTGTTTTGGTATTATTCTAATCTCTTTTTATCTTCTTGCCTTTTTAATACTGGTGGTAGTTTTACTGCGATTTCCTTATGTGTCTTTCTAAATGAAATTTGAATAAGGAACTATCAGAATATCATCTTTTAATCTTACAAAACCTATAACAAGAGTTGTAAAACCATCTTTAGCAAGATATTTAGGTAATTTTTATTTTTACCATTATATTGACCATTCTTAGCAAGTTTTAAAAAGTGCAAAAGAATGACTTTGAAAACTTCCATCTACTTCTTTTTAAAATTTGTTGAGCCATATTAGAATTTAGTTTTCTTTTATAGTTCTCACTGTTTTTTTAAGTATTTTATAGTTTTTCATTATAACTTAAATACTTTTTCTTATTAAAAATAATACTGTCTAATATTATATATAGCTTCATTAGTTTAAAGTTCTTAGCTATATGAGATAAATATTTTAAAATTCTAAACTCATTTCCTTACTAAGATGTTTTTACCTGTTGTTTTTAATGTTAAATACATAGATATCACCTCCTTTTCATCAGAGATATTATACCATGTATTATCTGTTTATTTTTTTAAATATTTTTTTAAAGTTTTTTTAAAACCCCACAACAGCGGGAAGCGTCGTTCACATAAATACGCTACCATTTATGCAGTTCTCTTGGCATATGTACTCCTTAATAAATTAAGGAGACTAGCCTTGAACTTCTTGTTATCTCTAACAAGCACAGACTATATCTTATCCATATCCTATTTCAAGGACTTAGGCGAAACCACTTCCAATACCTATCGCTTGTATTGTACTCCCCTCACGAGGGATAGTCGTTGAACTTTCCTTTTCAGGATTAGCTGCTGATTGTCTATTATCATAATGTTTAGGATTTAACCTTGCACCATCTAGTATATTTTTTCTGCTTTCGCCACCTTCACACTTATACCATGTTTTCACTTAGATATTATGTTGTGGTTATACTAGCTTTAAGAGTTCCCAGCAGTTCAGTTTCTTTGTTGCACGGTTTTGCTCCGTGTCTACATACAAGTTTCCCTATATGCTTACTAAAATTTTCGTGCAATTCATACCCTACGAGTACATGTCTCACGACTAAAGTCGCAAGTATTCTTGCACTATTTAATAAAAAATTGTTCCATAATCCAATACTGGACGTTTTATTGTTAAAATACCAACTCCACATTCCTGACATGCTTGAACTTTTTGAAGTTCTCCACCTGTTTCTCCACTTTCCTTTGTAATAAGATACTGAAATCTCTTATTTTCTTAAAGAGTTTATGTTCACACAAGTTCGCTGCTTCTTATGCAGTTCTATTAACATCTTATATTTTTTTAAGATATTTTTTTGAACTTCTTAATATTTCTATTAAGCACAGACTATATCTTATCCCACAGCTTTTACCTGTTTGAGCCTGCCCGCTTCCACCAGCTTTAGTGTACTCCCTTAAAGGGATAGTCGTTGAACCTTACCTTGCGGTCTTGGCTGCTGATTGCCCATTGTTTTTTTAAGATAAATTTTCTTTTTAGCACTTAGGTTTTTAACCATTTCTATTTTTTTATGCCATCTGGTTTATTTTTTTCCGCTTTCGCAACGATCACACTTATATCTTCATATTTATTTTATCCTAAACAAGACATTATGTTGTCGTTAAACCAGCTTTTAGGGTTTTCCCAGCAATTCAAGCAGTATTAGGCAGTTTTAAAACCGCCTATGCATACATATTTCTATATACGCTGACTATACTTTTACAAACTAATTTGCAATTTTTTTAGTTTCAATTACATACTTTACAGTTGTAGTTTTAATCAATTTTATAATTTTTCAATATTGCAACATTCATTTCTTTAGAAAAAGGTCCTTGCATAGCAATTATATTTTTTTAGGCAAATATCCAAGTTTTTTTCTGCATTTTTGTATAGAAGCCGCTGTAGGAAGTATCCTGATAAATAAATTATTCTTTTCTTCTATACCTCTTAACTCTACTAAAGAATTTGATCCCAATGTACTCAATATTTTTTTGTTTTCAAATTTATTCAAAAAAATACAATTAGCTCCTTCAAACTTTTTAAACTGAAATACATTTTTCAGTTCCATAATCCAATATTTTTTTCTTTCAAATCTTATATATTTTATCTTTTTCTCTGCAATATTCCGCTCATTTAAATAACTTACCATTGAAATGACAGTATTGCTAATATTTTGTGCATACGGATGACTTGCATCAATAATTAACTGAACTTCTAAAACTTGCTTTTATTTTTTTAGAAGTTATCGTTCATATAGGCTCGCTACTTCCTATACAGTTCTCTCAAATACTGTAATTATATTATTAATATCAGTTTCCTATATTAATAAATTGCAATACTTCTGAACTTCTTAATATTTCTATTAAGCACAGACTATATCTTATCCCACAGCCTCACCTGCTTGGGTCTGCCCGCTTCCACCAGCTTTTGGTGTACTCCCTAAAGGGGATAGTCGTTGAACTTTACTTTTCAGTCTTAGCTGCTGATTGCCCATTTATTCTATTTAATTTTTAGCACTTAGGCTTTAACCACGATAAACTTTTATATATTTATGCCATCCAATTTATTTTTTTCCGCTTTCGCAACATTCACACTTATATCTAAATTTTGTTCAAAAAAAGATATTATGTTGTAGTCAAATTGGCTTTTAGGGTTTTCCAGCAATTCAAGCAGTATTAGAACAGTTTTTAAAACTGCCTATGCATACATATTTCTATATATGCTGACTATATCGCCTTTCTTAAATTTCCAGCCATAATTTTTAATCAATGTTTTTTCCAAAAATTAAATTTTTCAATTTGTAATACACCCAATCTTTCTGAAATTATATGTATCCGTTTATTTTTCAGTCAACATCCTCAAGTAATTTCCCGCCATATTCAGTAGCCGTACTCACAACAATGTCATCTTCCCTGGCTTTCATAACCTCATCTAAAAATAATTCTAGAATCCTTTTGTTCCTCCAATTATCCAAATCATCTAATTTCCCTTTCCTAACTATAATTTTTAAATTCCTCCAATTATCCCCTTTTTACTAATAACATAAAAAAAACTGTTCACTATTTTTATGCTTTTCATATTTTAATTGTAAAAAAACTGCTTAATTTTAAAAAAATTACAATTTATCACTTTCTAATTATACCACATTATTTATTTTTTTATTGCTATTTATTTCATAAATTTTTAATTTATTACTTAAAATTAATAAATTATTTTTTTCATATAAAGAAAAATTAAAAAAATCATAATTATTTTTTTATCTTCATCACCTAATTTTTTTAAACAAATTCAAAAACTTATACTATCTTACTTTAGTAAAAAAATTTAAAAAAATAAAAAGTTGAAAAAAATTTTTATGATATGATATAAATATTAAGTTACTCAAATCTTTTATTAAACGAACAAATTAAATTTGAGTTCTATAATATAAAGAATTACAGAAAGGATAAAAAAACATGAATAATAAATTAAAACTATACATTGTCAGACACGGACAAACAGAATGGAATGTACTGGAAAAAAATTTCAAGGTCAATTAAACTCACCACTTACTCCAGAAGGAATTGAAAAAAAGTAAAAAGAAACTGCCAAAGAACTTAAAAAAATATAAAAATTTGAAAAGCAGGTTACACAAGCCAAATGGGACGAACAATTGCTACTGCAGAAATGATCTTAGAAAATAATAAATATGAACAAGAAAAAAACTTCAGATCAAAAAAATTAAAACTTCAAAAAAATTACCTGAATTAAACGAAATTCACTTTGGAGAATGGCAAGGTCTGACATTTAAAGAAACTTTCGTTAAATATCCGAAAGAAGCCCATAATTACTTTTACGATGTAAAAAAATTACAATGCCAAAAAAATATAAAAAGGAGAAGAATTAAAAGATGGATTAGAACGATTTTTTTAAAAGGCCTAGAAAAAAATTAGAGAAGAACAAAAAAATCAGGAAATATCCTAATTGTAACGCACGGAACTGTATTGGAATTATTTTTTTAACCACATCCAAAATAGAGAAGCTGATGATTTAGATGAACGAAAAATTAATCGATAACGGTCAATACAAAAATATTTACCTTTGAAAATGAAAAAAATACATAGCATTGTAAAAAAATAATTATTTATTATACTAAACCCCGTTTAAATAGCAGAATAAATCCATTCGCGAAGAGTTATGCTTTTTACCAGTTCATCCGTAAGTAAAATTTATAGTATCGCATAGCCTGTCAACTACAGCTTTTAATGTACTGAATATCTTATTGCCGAACCCCATCTGTCTTATTTGTTTCTAAATTTGTTCAATGGGGTTCATTTCTGATGTATATGGCGGTATATGTGTCATTATGATGTTTCCCGAAATTTCTAAATCCTTTGATTTGTGCCATACTGCTTTCCTAAGCCTCTTAATTCTACTGCATACAGTCTTATGTCTTCACTTTTGTTTTTTATTGTTTTTCTAATCATTCTTATCTCATTCGAAATTTCTTCTGTTATCTCATACGCTTTTGCCATTTTTATCACCCTATTGTATTATACCACATTATACTCTGTTAATCTAACAGGGTTTAGTATCAATTCTGCAAATAAAAAAATGGCGTCCCCGGTTGGACTCGAACCAACGACCCTCTGATTAACAGTCAGATGCTCTAACCGGCTGAGCTACGGAGACACACATATTTAAAAAAGTTTGGCAACTACCTATCTTCCCAGGACGAATCCAAGTATTTTAGGCACTAACAGACTTAACTGCCGGGTTCGAAATGTTTCCGGGTGTATCCCTGTCGTTATCATCACCAAACTAGATATATATACTGTCCATCAAGACAATGAGAAATAAATAGCAGCAGCAAAAGATTATCTTAAAAGCAGACGTAATATTAGTACTAGTCAGCTAAATGCATTGCTGCACTTGCACCCCTAGCCTATCGACCATATGTTCTCTATGGATACTACGAATATTCATCTCAAAGCCGGCTTCCCGCTTAGATGCTTTCAGCGGTTATCCGTACCAGACGTGACTACTCAGCCATGCCACTGGCGTGACAACTGATACATCAGAGGTCTGTCCAACCCGGTCCTCTCGTACTAAGGTCAGATCTTTTCAATATTCAAGCGCCTGCAGTGGATAGGGACCGAACTGTCTCACGACGTTCTGAACCCAGCTCGCGTGCCTCTTTAATGGGCGAACAGCCCAACCCTTGGGACCTTCTCCAGCCCCAGGATGAGACGAGCCGACATCGAGGTGCCAAACACTTCCGTCGATATGGACTCTTGGGAAGTATCAGCCTGTTATCCCCGGGGTAGCTTTTATCCGTTGAGCGACGGTCCTTCCATACGGAACCGCCGGATCACTAACTCCTACTTTCGTACCTGCTCGACCCGTCAGTCTTGCAGTCAAGCTCCCTTATGCGTTTGCACTCTTAGGCTGATTTCCATCCAGCCTGAGGGAACCTTTGAACGCCTCCGTTACTCTTTGGGAGGCGACCGCCCCAGTCAAACTGCCCACCTAGCACTGTCTCCGTTGCCAGATTAGAATTCCGACAGCATATGGTTGGTATTCCAACAGCGACTCAGCAATGGCTGACGCCATCACATCATAGTCTCCCAACTATCCTATACACACATTGCCAGAACCCAATGCCAAGCTACAGTAAAGCTCCACGGGGTCTTTCCGTCCTACTGCAGGTAGCCGGTATCTTCACCGGCATTACAACTTCACCAGGTCTCCGGCCAAGACAGCTCTCAAATCATTTCACCATTCGTGCAGGGTCGGAACTTACCCGACAAGGAATTTCGCTACCTTAGGACCGTTATAGTTACGGTACGCCGTTCACTGGGGCTTCAAATCAGAGCTCTCACTCCTCCTCTTAACCTTCCGGCACTGGGCAGGGTGTCAGCCCATATACGTCGCCTTTCAGCTTAGCATAGACCTGTGTTTTTTTGGTAAACAGTTGCTTGAGACTCTTCACTGCGACCTGTTTCCCCTGGGAGCGCTTCTCTCCTTCAGGTATGTCAGGCACCCCTTCTCCCGAAGTTACAGGGGCTATTTTGCAGAGTTCCTTAGCTAGAGTTATCCTGTCAGCCTTAAGTTTCTCACTCTGTCCACCTGTGTCGGTTTACAGTACGGGCGCTGCTTCTCATCGATAGAAGTTTTTTTCTTGGCAGTGTAGGATCTGCGACTTATGCAAATGCACTTCCCCGTCAGGTCTCACGTTTAGGCGTGCGGATTTGCCTGCACGCCCACGCTGAAGCCCTTTAGAAAGGCTAAACCGTCAGCCTTCTCGCATACCTTCCTGCGTCACTCCGTCTCTCAAGCGATAACAGCGGTACAGGAATATTAACCTGTTTTCCATTCGCCATCACATTTTTGCTTATGCTTAGGTCCCGACTTCCCCAGGGCGGACAAGCCTTCCCCTGGAAACCTTGGACTTCCGGCCGGCGGGATTCTCGCCCGCCTTCTCGCTACTCATTCCTGCATTCTCGCTTCTGATACCTCCAGGACGGCCTTGCGGCATCCCTTCGACGGCCTACAGAACGCTCTCCTACCAAGATACAGTGTATCTTCCGCAGCTTCGGTTTATGTCTTAGCCCCGTTACATCTTCGGCGCAGGCACTCTCGACCAGTGAGCTATTACGCACTCTTTCAAGGCATGGCTGCTTCTAAGCCAACCTCCTGGTTGTCTATGAATGTCCACCTCCTTTCCCACTTAGACATAATTAGGGACCTTAGCTGGCGGTCTGGGCTGTTCCCCTCTCGTCCGAGGACCTTGTCATCCACGGACTCACTCCTGAACATGATATATGGTATTCGAAGTTTGCTTGATTTCGGTAAGCAGTACGCCCCCTAGATCATACAGAGCTCTACCCCCACATATCTCAGTTCAAGGCTGCACCTAAATGCATTTCGGAGAGAACGAGCTATCTCCTAGTTCGATTGGCTTTTCACCCCTAGACCTATCTCATCTCCCAACTTTTCAACGGCGGTGAGTTCGGCCCTCCACTGAGTCTTACCTCAGCTTCAGCCTGGACAGGCCTAGATCACTAGGTTTCGCGTCTATGACCGGCGACTTGACGCCCTATTAAGACTTGGTTTCCCTTCGGCTCCGTCTATTAACCTTGCCACCAGCCATAACTCGCAGGATGATTAACCAAAATCCACGCAGTCACACATAATGTGCTCCTACCGTTTGTAAGCACACGGTTTCAAATTCTGTTTCACTCCCTTGCTCAGGGTTCTTTTCACCTTTCCCTCACGGTACTCTTCACTATCGGTCAACAACAGTATTTAGCCTTACGTGATTTGGTCCACGCTGATTCACGCCAGATTCCTCGTGCCTGACGCTACTCGGGTGCTTCCAGTCTCCATATATGTTTTATGTTCTACAGGACTTTCACCTTCTTTGGTTCAGCTTCCCAACTGATTCCACTTACACATGTACAGATTAAACATTATGACAATCCGTTAATGGAAGTCCCGCAACCCCGTGCCAGCAACGCTGTCCGCTTGACACTGGCACGGTTTAGGCTTTTCCCTGTTCGCTCGCCGCTACTTGGGGAATCGTTTTTACTTTCTTTTCCTCCTGCTACTTAGATGTTTCAGTTCGCAGGCTTGCCGTTTTCACGCATGCCCTCCAGGCATGCAGGTTTACCCATTCGGAAATCCGGGGATCAATGATTATGTGCATCTTCTCCCGGCTTATCGCAGCTTATCACGTCCTTCGTCGGCTGTTGCTGCCTAGGCATCCTCCGTGTGCCCTTATTAGCTTTTATATCCAGAATAACTTTTTACTCTAGTTTAGTTATAATCTTTTACCTACTATTCATTTCCCATTGTCCTAAATAATAATATTGGTGGAGATAAGCGGGTTCGAACCGCTGACCTCTGCCTTGCAAGGGCAGCGCTCTCCCAACTGAGCTATATCCCCAAGACTTCTTATGGTGGGCATGGCTGGACTCGAACCAGCGACCCCTGCGTTATCAGCACAGTGCTCTAACCACCTGAGCTACACGCCCATAAGATATATAAAGAAGCAGTGCTTGTTTCTCCTTAGAAAGGAGGTGATCCATCCGCACCTTCCGGTACGGATACCTTGTTACGACTTCACCCCAATCACTATCCACACCTTAGATGCTTTCCTCCTTGCGGTTGAACCGGCAGCTTCAGGTGCAGACAACTCTCGTGGTGTGACGGGCGGTGTGTACAAGACCCGAGAACGTATTCACCGCAGCATTGCTGATCTGCGATTACTAGCGATTCCAGCTTCATGAAGTCGAGTTGCAGACTTCAATCCGAACTTGGACCGGCTTTAAAGATTGGCTTGGCGTTGCCGCCTTGCGGCTCTCTGTACCGGCCATTGTAGCACGTGTGTAGCCCAGATCATAAGGGGCATGATGACTTGACGTCATCCCCGCCTTCCTCCTGCTCTTCGCAGGCAGTCTTGCTAGAGTTCCCAACCCTAATGATGGCAACTAGCAATAGGGGTTGCGCTCGTTGCGGGACTTAACCCAACATCTCACGACACGAGCTGTCGACAGCCATGCACCACCTGTCTCTGCGTTCCCGGAGGCACAGCCTGCTCTCGCAGGCCTTCGCAGGATGTCAAGATCTGGTAAGGTTCCTCGCGTTGCGTCGAATTAAACCACATGCTCCACCGCTTGTGCGGGTCCCCGTCAATTCCTTTGAGTTTCAGCCTTGCGGCCGTACTCCCCAGGCGGATTACTTATCGCATTAGCTTCGGCACGGACACTCTTCATGCCCACACCCAGTAATCATCGTTTACAGCTAGGACTACCAGGGGTATCTAATCCTGTTTGCTCCCCTAGCTTTCGCACTTCAGCGTCAGTTACCGTCCAGTGAACTATCTTCATCATCGGCATTCCTGCACATATCTACGAATTTCACCTCTACTCGTGCAGTTCCGTCCACCTCTCCAGTACTCTAGCCACATAGTTTCCAGGGCAGGCTTGCGGTTGAGCTGCAAGTTTTCACCCTCAGACTTATCTGGTAGCCTAGATGCCCTTTTATGCCCAATAATTCCGGATAACGCTTGCGACATACGTATTACCGCGGCTGCTGGCACGTATTTAGCCGTCGCTTCTTCTGCAGGTACCGTCATTTTTTTCTTCCCTGCTGAAAGCACTTTACAATCCGAAAACCTTCATCGTGCACACAGAATTGCTGGATCAGGGTTGCCCCCATTGTCCAATATTCCCCACTGCTGCCTCCCGTAGGAGTAAGGGCCGTATCTCAGTCCCCTGTGGCTGTCCACCCTCTCAGGCCGGCTACCTATCATCGCCTTGGTGGGCCGTTACCCCACCAACAAAGCTAATAGGACGCAAGGCTCTCCTGCAGCATCTCTTTTTCATCAGGCTGGACATGAGTCCGCCTGACTTTACCAGGTCTTATCAGTCGTTTCCGTCTGTTATCCCTGACTGCAGGGCAAGTTCCTTACGCGTTACTCACCCGTCCGCCTTGGCTAGGCTGTGCAAGCACAGCTTCGCCAAAGACTTGCATGTGTTAAGCATTCTGTCAGCGTTCATCCTGAGCCAGGATCAAACTCTTCATTCAATATATTTACATATATTTAAATTTCACCTAATTAGTCTTGACGTTATCTTTTTCAAGATACTTGACTTTATTGATTATACACTTAATTGCTTCTTTATGTTATTAATATCTCTATTGTCCGTTGATACATTTTCGTATCGACAAGATATATATTATCATAAAAAGAAAATGTTTGTCAACTACTTTTTTTTGAAATTTTTTGATTTTTTTCAAAAATTCAATTTGAGATTCCATATTAAATACCATATTTTAAGCATTTTTAGACAGTTTCTTTTAAAAAAATTTTTTTGTAAAAAAAGTACCCTGATATTATTTTTAGGTACTTTGTTTTTTTGATTATTTAATATTTTAACTGAGTATACACTTCGTAACCTTTCAGCAAATCTCTAGCCTTTAAATCAACTAATTCTATCATAAATGCTAACTCGTAAACTTTAGCTCCTAATTTTTCCACTAGCTTAACCATTGCTTCGGCTGTTCCTCCTGTTGCTAACAGATCATCTACTATTAATATTTTTGAATTTTTTTCAAAGGCATCCTTGTGAATCTCTATGCTATTTTTTCCATATTCCAATGAATATTCCACACTTTCCACTTCTGCTGGCAATTTTCCAGGCTTTCTTGCTGGAACAAATCCAGCACCGATATTATATGCAATTGCAGCTCCAAAAATAAAACCTCTCGCATCGGCACCTACTACATAATCAATTCCTTTATTTTTATATCTGTCTGTAAAATCCTTTATGATAATTTCCAATCCTCTTTTATCCTTTAAAGCTGTTGTAATATCTCTAAAAAGTTACTCCCTTTTCTGGAAAAATCCTTCACTGAACGCACTAATTTCTTTAATTCTTCTTTTTTTCTTCAACTGTCATTTTTATTTTTTTCCTCTTTTCTGAAATTTTAATTATAATACTAGAATTTTTTTATTCATTCCATAAACTTCCTAAATAATTTTCTACCTTTTTCGCCATTCATTAATTTTAATAAATTCTCTTTAATATTTGGATAAACCGTCATTTTTTTGAGCTCTTCTTTTTGTTACAAATTTCAAATCAGTTAAAAACAGCTTCATCTCCTAATTTTTATAATACTGTCATTTTTTTTCATTGCGATGTATTCTAAAAAAATAAATTTAAAAATGTGACGCTCTTTATTCGGATAAATAGTTTCTGAAAAAAATAAAAAAACTCATCAACTTCTATATCCATATTTGTTTCTTCCTTGTATTCACGGATTAATGCTTCCTTTGCAGTTTCGCCCTCAGTCATTTCCTCCACCAGGAATAAGCCAGTATTTTTTTTATTATTTTTTTGTAATGCTGGATTAGTAGAAATCTTTATCATTCTCAATAAGAATTCCTGCTACACGTATTCGAGGTCTAATCTCTTCCATTTTCTCTCCTTACTTCTTCTTTGTCTTCCTTTTTGCTCAATAATAACCGCTCTTACTCTTTCAACACGTTTATTATCCACATCCGTTACTTTCAATATAAAGTTATTTTTCCTTAACTTGATCGAAAACTTCAGCAACTTTTCCCAATTTATCCTGAATATATCCAGAAATTGTATCATATTCTTCAGACACCGGGATTTCTATTTCCAATTTGTCATTTATTTCCTCAATAGGTGTGTCCCCTCTAATATCAAATATTTTTTCACGAATTTGTTGAATATTTTCCTCTTCCTGATCAAATTCATCCATATTTCTCCAACGATTTCCTCCAGCAAATCTTCAATTGTAACTATTCCCTGAGTTCCTCCGTATTCATCAATTACAATTGCCATATGAAGCTGCTTTAACTTAAATTCTTCCAGTAATTCGACTAGCGGCTTTGTAATTGGAACAAAATAGGCTTCCTTCATAAAATCCTTTACAGGCGGATTATTTCCTGTTTGCCTGTCATAATAAAGCAAATCCTTCATATGAACTGTTCCTACAATATTGTCAATCGTTTCGTTATAGATAGGAATACGTGTGAATCCTTGATCTAAAATTTCATTCCATACATCTTCAATTCTGCTTTCAGCCTCCAATGCAAAAACATCTATTCTGGGAGTAAGTATTTCCTTGACGGTTGTTTCTGAAAATTCAAAAATACTGCTTATCATTTCTTCTTCGCCCTCTTCAAACACACCGCTTTCTGTTCCAGCCTTTAAAAAAGTCAAAATTTCATCTTCTGTTATCTCAAACATCTGATCCTTTACTTTTATTTTAAATATTCCAACAACAAATCTTGAAATATGTATAAACAGCTGAATTAACGGTCTTAAAACAATTCTCACTGTATTTAGCGGTATTATTAATGTTTTAGAAACTCCATAAATATTATTTCTAGCTACTAATCTTGGAATTAATTCTGAAAAATAATAAAAATAAAAAAATAATTAATACAAAAAAATGAAATCCCCAAATAAAGACCTTTTTCATAGATTTTTTTATTAAATAAATTCCTGTAAAAAAACCATTGAAGAATAAGAAATTGTCTTTACAAACAAAAAGTGTTGTAAGCAATTCATTTGGATTTTTCCAGCCAAAGTTTTAGAAGTTCACTTTCTTTAGTTTTTTTCCTTTTTCCTTTGAATCGCTTTTTTTAAATGAATCTGTTTAAGTGATGACAATGCAGATTCTGCAGCTGATAAAAATGATGTAAAGAAAACAATAAAACTAACAACAGAACAATATTCAACAAAATCCTTTTCTCTTCCAAATTTTATCCCTTCTTTTTTTTATTTATATTTTTTTTATAAAAAAATTACTCAATGATCATCAATGTTTGACCTTTTTTTTATACTTTCGTTATCCTTAACAAAAATCTTTTTAACTTTCCCTGAAACTGTTGATTTAACTTCATTCATAAGTTTCATTGCCTCAACTATGCAAAGCGTTTGCCCTTCTGTTACAGAATCTCCTTCCTTTACAAATGGACCTGCCGCTGGTGATGGCGAACCATAAAAAGTTCCAACCATTGGAGAGGTAATTTTTGTTCCCGAAATTTCTTCTGGAGCCACTTGCTGTACTGGAGCAGAATCTTCCACTTCTTGAACTTCCACTTCCTGCGTAATATTTGAAGCCACTGCAGGTTGAGCTATTGGACTTCCAAAAATAACATTTCTTTCCTTTTTTTTCTTAGTTAATGAAACTTCAAAATTATTATCTTCATATTTTACAGATTCAATTTTGTTTTCATTCATACTTTCAGCTAATTTTTTTCAATAAATTTAATTTTTATCCTTCATCAATTTTCTCACTTTCTTTTTTTATTTTTGATTTGTTTTATTTTCTGTTTGTATGATTTTAATGTATTTTTTATTAGCATTGCGATTGTCATTGGACCAACTCCGCCTGGAACTGGGGTAATAAATGAGGCTTTTTTTGAAACTTCATCAAAATCCACATCTCCGCATATTTTCCCGTCTACCCTATTTATTCCAATGTCAATTACAGCAACTCCATCTTTCACATCTGAACCTTTAACTAATTTTGGAGATCCTGCTGCAGCTATTATAATATCAGCCTTTTGAAGCTTTTCAGACAAATTTTTAGTTCTTGAATTACAAGTTTGAACTGTCGCATGCTTTTGCATTAATAAAAGCGACATTGGCTTTCCTACAATATTACTTTGCCCAATTACAACAATATCTTTTCCCGTCAATTCAATATCATATTCTTCAAACATTTGAATTACGCCAAAGGGTGTGCAAGGCAAGAATCCTGTTTCATCTCCAATCATCATTTTCCCAATATTTGTTGTATGAAATCCATCCACATCCTTTTTCTGCTGAAATTGCATTTATAACCTCCAGTTCATCAATGTGCTTTGGAAGCGGCAGTTGAACCAGAATACCGTCTATACTGTCATCATTATTTAATTTTTTTCTATTTCCAAAAGTAAATTTTTCCTCTGAAATATTTTCATCAAGTCTAATTGTTTCAGAATGAAATCCAACTTTTTCACAAGCTCTTATTTTATTTCTCACATAGATTTTTAGAAGCTGGATTTTCTCCTACTATAATTACCGCAAGCCCAGCTTTTCTGCCAGTCTTTTTCCTGCAATTCACCATGTACTTCTTTGATTTCCTCCAAAGTCTTTTTCTGAAAGTGCTTTTCCATCAATTATAGTCATAGCTCTCCTTTCAATATTCTTTTTTTATTATTTTTTTAAAAAGTCTACAAAACTTGATTAATACAACATTTTTTTAACTTTTTATTTTTTTACATTTTTCAATTAATTATTATTTATTCTCCAAAAAATTCAATTCCTGCAATTTTTGCTGAAATATCCATATCCACAACTTTTACATTTTCACCTAATTCCAATTTATAAGTTGTCATATTGAGTATCGCAGAAATTCCATTTTTTACAAGTCCTTCCGCTGCAATTTGTGCCTGTTCCTTTACAACTGCCAAAATTGCCATATCAATTTTCGTATTAGAATCATTTTTCATATTTTTTTATAAATTCTCCTACATTTCTAATATCTTGAACAATTAAATCATTTGCAGCTATTTTTCCCAATTTTATTATTATCCTTGTCAAATATTCCAACAATTTTAAATCCTTCACCTAGAACATCTAAATTTGATGAAAGCATTTCTCCCATTTTACCGTGCCCTACAATTATAACATTGTTAATTTTGTCAATTCCAAGAATTTCTGTAATAATTTCTATCAATTTATCAACATCATAACCTTTTCCACGCACACCAAACTCACTCAAATGTCGATAAATCCTTACGCACTTGAGCAGAAGTGGTATTCATAATTTTAGCAAGTTCAATTGAATTTATTTCATTATCCTGTTTTCTCGCTTCCTTTAGAATAGATAAATATTCTGTCAATCTTTGTACAACTCTTTCTGAAATTTCCAATTTTTTTAACTTCATATTTCCTCCTATGAAAATTAGAAAAATTATCCACTTAAAAAAATTATAATAAAACATTCAAAAAAATAGATTAGCTATAAATATAGCCTAACTTTCTACCCACATTTTAAGCTAGACGCTATAATAACTTTTCTCCAGCTGTCATTTTACGTCCATTAATAATATCGGCTCCCCTTTGAAGTTTTTCCTTCAAATTTTGCCTCCAAAAATCAATAGCCCACCATTTGCAACTTTCACAACAGGCCCTTTTTTTATTAATAATCTCAACAACTGTCCCATTTTCTATTTCATTTCCATTTTCATCCTCATACTTTTTTTATCAATTTTTTTCACTTTTTGTAAATTTTTTTATATTTTCACCTTTTTTTCATTAAAAGTATATGCCGCTGGAAACGGATTCAATCCACGTATCTGATTATAAATGACTTCCTTTTGTATTATTCCAGTCAATTTTTAGCCTGCTCCTTCGTAATCGGCTTCACTAAAGTAGCCTTGCTGTCATCCTGCTTTTCCGCCTGAACTTCCCCATTTTCAATCAATTTCAAAAGCCTTAGTAAGCCCATCTGCTCCCTAATTCCTTCAATTTATCGTGCAAAGTTCCAAGAGTGTCATCTTCTGTAATTTCACAATATTCCCTCAAAATCACATCTCCAGAGTCAAGCCCTTCTTCAATATACATTATGCTCACGCCAGTTTCAGCATCTCCATTTAAAAATAGCAGAATGAATAGGCGAAGCTCCCCGATATTTTGGCAAAAAGTGAAGAATGGACATTTATTATCCCATATTTTGGAATATCAATAATTTCTTTTCGGTAAAATTTTTCCATAAGCCACAACCACAATCAAATCAGGATTTATTTCTTTAATTTTATTAATAACTTCCTCATCCTTTCATTTTTTTCTGGGCTGAATAATTTCCACATTATTATCAATTCCAAACTGCTTTACAGGAGAAAAATATTATTTTATTTCCTCTAGCATTTCTTTTGTCCTCTTTTTGTAAAAAAATAAGCTGTAAATCAGTATTTTTTTAAATACAACTTCCAAACTTGGTATTGCAAATTCAGGTGTTCCCATAAATATTGTTTTTCATTTAATTTCCCCACTTTCCTGACTTTTTTTCCAAACACGTTTATTTTATTTAAATAAAAAAATAATATTCTAATCCAAGTCCCTGTAAATTCTACCCTTTAGCAAAAATCCTTCTTTAAAAACATCCAGCTTTTTTTAGCAACAAGCCTTTTATTCAAAAATTGAAAGCCTATCTGTAAACAAAAATTCCCTTCAATATGGTCAAATTCATGCTGAAATGCCCTAGCCCACATTTCTTCCAATTCTTCAACAACTTCTTCTCCATTTTCATTCAAATATTTTACCTTGATTTTTTTGCAGGGACGATTGACCCTTTTATAAACCCCAGGAATACTCAAGCATCCTTCCTCCATATCTGCAATTTCCTCAGAAAATTCCAGTATTTCAGGATTAACAACTTTTTTCAAAATCCCGTCATGCTCAAGTACAAAAAAATCTTTTTGGCAATATCCACTTGATTTGCCGCAAGTCCCACTCCATTAGCCTTTCTCATAAGAGCAACCATTTCATCCAGAGTTTCTCTTACATTATCATCAACTTCATCAACTTTTTCCGCTTTTTCTCGTAAAGTTGGGTGTCCGTATAAAAACTATTTTTCATTTTTTTATTTTTTTCTCCTTATTAAACTCATTATTATACATTTTTATTTTTATCATATTATTTGATAAATTTTTAATACAAAAACATCAATTAATTTTTTTATTTTTTTCATTTTTCAATTTTTCTTAAATCCCAATTTAGTCTCCGACACAAGCACCGCAAAAAGTACTAGCCCAGCCCCAACTGCCACTCTAAGCGACAATCCTCGCTTAATATAAAAAATGCAAAAAGTGGAGCAAATAGCGATTCTGTCGACATCAAAATTGAAGCCCTCGTAGAAGTCGTATATTTTTGGCAAAATGTCTGCAGCACTGTCGGTATCGCTGTTGAAAAAATTGTCAAATAAATTATCGAAACTAGCATCATTCCACCAGGCTTTTCAACTTTACTCACATCTGAAAAAAATAAAAAGTTTGCTACAAATAATATTCCCGCCACAAACATCTGCATAACGACCAATTTTAAAGGCTCAACTTTTTTTACTAAAATATCCATTCGTTGCAATCTGACCCGCAAAAAAACACCGCACTTATAATTGTCAAAACATCTCCAAAATTAAGGTTTGCAAGATTCATCTTCCTGTCAAAACTAATTACAGCAACTCCTAGTACACAAATAACTGAAGCCAGAAATGCAAAAACATCGGGACGCTTTTTATGCAGCAGCCAAAAAATATAAGGCACAATTATAACATTAATCGAAGTAAAAAAAGGCATTTTTACTGGCAGTTGTAAGCATTGCCCCATAAGTTTTGAAAGGCATATCCAAAAAAACTGAAAAAAATTCCAACTATCAATCCAGCAAAAATATCATGTTTTGTAAAGTTACCAATTTTTTTCTAAAGAAAAATCCCATAAAGAATAAGCCCTCCCACAAGAAATCTAATCGCCGATAAATAAAATGGATCAATCCCAGTATTTAACCCAATTTTTACAAATACAAATCCAAGTCCCCAAAAATATCCCCACAAAAAGCAGCCCAAAATCTGCCAAATACTGTTTCACAAAAATTTCTCCTTACTACATTTCAAATTAATCTTCTGAATTATTGAAAAAAACTTTTTATAAATATCCATTTTCAAAAATTCATTTTCTATTTTTCCCATCATTTTTTTCCAAATATTCCACCACAAAATCATGCACAAGTTTAATTTCCTTCACATTTTTTACAATATCCGTAAAAAGCATATCAGACACTCCACTTTGCCTTGTTCCTAAAATTTCCCCAGAATTACGTAATTTCAAATCTTCTTCAGCAATTTTGAATCCATCTGTCGTTTCTTCCATAACTTCCAGCCTTTTTGCCGAAATTTCATTTGTTGTTTCAGATTCCAAAAAGCAGTAGGACTGGTATTTCCCACGTCCAACTCTTCCACGCAGCTGATGAAGCGAGGAAAGTCCAAATCTTTGAGCATCACGGATTACCATAATCGAAGCATTTGGCACATTTACTCCAACTTCGATTACTGTTGTGGAAACTAGAATGTCAAGTTCATGATTCTTAAACTGTTCCATAACCTTCTGCTTTTCCTTGTAGTTTTGCCGTCCGTGCATAAGCCCAATTTTTCTATTTGGAAAAATTGAAATATATTCCTCATAAGTTTCCTGTGCCGATTTTACATTCAAAGTTTCACTTTCTTCAATTAACGGCGACACTATATAAACTTGCCGTCCATCCTTCATTTTCTTTTCCATAAAATTATACATTTTTTGCCTGTCAATTTCATTTTGTATCCACTTTGTCTTAATCGGACTTCTTCCAGCAGGCAGCTCGTCAATGATTGACACATCCAAATCTCCGTAAATTGTAAGTGCAAGCGAACGTGGGATTGGAGTGGCACTCATAACAATTAAATTGGCAAGATTTCCCTTATCACGTAAGAGTTTTCGCTGTGTTACCCCAAACCTGTGCTGTTCATCAATTACAATCAGCCCAAGATTTTTGAAAATTACATTGTCCTCAATTAGAGAATGTGTTCCAATTACAATGTCAACAAGTCCTTCTTTTATCTCGTTCAGCAGTTTTTCCTTTCTCTTTCCCTTCACACTTCCAGTCAAAAGTTCCACTCGTATGTCAAGATTCATAAATTCATCTACAATTCCCAGATAATGCTGTGTTGCAAGAATTTCTGTAGGCGCCATAATTACACCTTGATAATTGTTTTTCAACCATATAAAGAAGCATTATAAATGAAACAATCGTCTTTCCAGAACCAACATCCCCCTGAATCAGCCTATTTACAATCTTTCCAGCCTTTAATTCAGAATAAATCTCCTTTAATCACACGTTTTTGCGCTCTTGTCAATTTATAATCCAAACTTTTTATAAATTTGCTTACAAGACTTTTTGTTGTCCTCAAGTTTATAAAGATTCCTATTTGCCTTGTCAACACTAAAACGATTTTTGCAAAAATTCCCATTTCCAGAAGCAAAAATTTCCTCAAGCATAAATCTTTTTCGTGCTTTGCCTTGCTTTTCCTCATTTTCTGGAAAATGAATATTTAAAACCGCCTCTTTTCTTCCAAGCAACTTCTCTTTCTGTAAAAATTCCTTTGGTAGATTTTCCTGCAATAAATATCCATAATCCATTAAGGCATTTTCCATAACTTTTCTGATTGCCTGCTGTCTAAGTGATTCTGTAGACGGATAAATTGGCAATATCTGCTTTTGTTCCTGCATATCAAAACTAGCCTGCTTGATTTTTTTATATTCAGGATTTACAAGCTGAAATTTCATAGTTTTTCTCACTTTTCCATAAACCGTAATCTCATCCCCAATATGAATTCCATTTTTCACAAACCTGTTATTAAACCACACAAGCTCAATCATTCCGCTATCATCACTCAAAACAGCCCGAAACATAGTCCTTCCAGATTTTATATACTGATTAACCACATTTACAACTGTTCCTGCAAAATCACAAATTCATCTGCCAAAAATATCACCGATTTTCTTATGATTATTTCTATTTTCATAAGCTCTTGGAAAAAATAAAGCAGATCATAAAGTGTAGAAACTCCCAATTTTTTTAAATTTTGGAATATTTGTTTTTGTAACACCCTTTATTTTTACATTTTCCAAATTTTCATAAAGCAAGTTATATGTTTTTCATAGTCATTTCCGCCTTATTTATATTACTTTTCAAATTAAATGTATAAAATCAAATTGATTTTACTATAATGATACCATAATTTATTTAAATTTTTCTATATTTTATAAAAAAATAGAATAACATTTTTCATAACTAATCTTATATTTCATATACAAATAAATAATTATTTGTAATTTAGTAAAAATAAAAAAACAAAAACTGCCTCAATATTCTGAAGCAGTTTAATTTTTTTATCTTCATAAATTTATTATTTAATTAGTCTATTTATTTTTCAATAATCACTGTTTTAGGATCAACTTTATTCCCATAAACAGGCTCAAGAGTTGCTTTATATGCTTTTTCAAAGAATCCTTCCTTAGTAAGAGCATCTATTTCAGTATTTAGCCAGTCTAGCAGTTCCTTGTTCCCTTTTCTTACAGCTGGAGCAATGTAGTCCTGTTCTCCTAACTGTTTAATATCCACAACAAATCCTGGATTTTCTGTTGCCCATGCAAATACAAGAGTGTTATCATGTGCGAGTGCAGCTCCCCTTTTATCTAATAATGCGTTAAATGTTTCTGTATTTTTGGTCATATTTCAACAATTCTATATCTGGATAATTTTTAGTAAAGTAAATTTCTGCTGTTGTTCCTTTGTTCACTATTAATTTTTTACCTTTCAGCTCCTTCACATCTTTTATTGGAGCACCTTCTGGCGAAACAATTCCTAGCGACACTTTCATATAAGGCTTTGCAAAATCAACTTTTTGTTTTCTTTCGTCTGTTACTGTAAAGTTTGCTAGAATAATGTCAACTTTATTTGATAATAAATATTCCACTCTGTTTGCGGCTTCTAATGTGATAAATTCTATTTTATTTTCGTCGCCTAATAAATCTTTAGCAAGTCTTTTTGCCAAATAAATATCATATCCTTGATTTTTTTCCCATTTTCATCCACAAATCCAAATGGCGGCTTATCTCCGAATACTCCTATTCTAATTTTTTTCCTGCTTTTTTTATTGCCTCAATTGATCCTGGTTCAGCACTTCCCTTTCCGCCTTTTTCCACAACTTATTGCAAATACTCCTAAAACTAAGATTGCAATAATTTTTACAAGCCTTTTCAAAAATTCTTTTTCATAATTACCTCCAAGTTTATATATATTTTTTTGTTTTTTTATAAACACAATTCATATTAATTAAATCAGCAAAGCTGATTCCATCTTATCTTTCTTTTTCAAAATTAAATATATTTAAGAATTTCTTAGCCCTTTCAGTTTTTTTGGATTTCTAAAAAAATTCCATCGGATAATTTGTTTCAACGATTTCTCCAGAATCCATAAATACTATTCTATCCGCAACCGCTTTAGCAAATTCCATTTCATGAGTAACGATTATCATTGTCATTCCTTCCTTTGCCAGTTCCAGCATTACATCCAGCACTTCCCTTACCATTTCAGGATCAAGCGCCGCTGTAACTTCATCAAACAGCATTATCTCTGGATTCATACATAGTGATCTTATAATTGCTATTCTTTGTTTTTGTCCCCCTGACAGTTCTCTTGGATATGAGTTCTTTTTATCTAGAAGCCCTACTCTTTCCAGCAGTTTTTCCGCTTGCTCCGTAACTTCTTTTTTATCTCTCTTCTGTACTTTAAGCGGTCCTAACAGAAGATTTTGCATAACTGTCATGTGATCAAATAATTCGTAACTTTGAAACACCATTCCTATTCTCTGGCGTATTAAATGCCATTTTGTCTTGTCTTTATTAATAACATTTCCTTGTAATTTTATTTCTCCAGACTGAATTTCTTCAAGTCCGTTTATACATCTTAAAAGTGTACTTTTCCCACATCCAGAAAGTACAGTATTACTACAACCTCGCTTTTTTATTTACTGAAAGTGAAACTCCTTTTAGTGCGAGTACGCCTTTTTTTATATTCTTTTTTTATATCAGAAAGCTCCAATAAAAACTTTCGAATCTGCCATTTTTGCTTACCTCCATTTCCTTTATTTTTTTAAACAGCCCATTTTTTTCTCCATTTTTTTGATAATAATGTAATTGGATAACAAATTATGAAGTATAGGAAAAAAATATGAATAGGTACACCCAGAATGGCGCCATTGGATTTTTCCTGCTTGAAAATTCTATAATTTGCCGTCCTATTTTTAAAACTTCTGCAACTTCTATAAAAATCGCAAGTGAAGTTGTCTTAATCATTCTTGTTATAAGATTTACCGCTGCAGGTGCAATTCTTCTTACTGCCTGTGGAAGCAGCACATATCTATAAACTTGACTTGTATCAAGCCCCAGAGCCTTTGCACTTTCCCCTTGAATTTTTGGAAGAGAAATAATTGCTCCCCTCACAATATCCATCATTTCAGCCGTTCCCCAAATCACAAACACTATTATTGTCGTAGTCTCTGAATCAATATGCAAATCAAAGCCTTTCGCAATTCCAAAATAAATTATGAACAGCCACACAAGCAAGGGAATGATTCTCATACTTTCCAGATAAAATTTTAAAGTCCAATAAATAATTTTATTTTTTTGAAGTCATAACTATTCCTAAAAATTAATCCAAATAATATTGAAAAACACTATGGAAACAAGGGCAATTTGTCCCGTCACAATAAGCCCGCCCATAAGTCTTTGTAAATTGACTCCTTTAAAAATAACATCAATTCCCGACAGTTGCATATCTTATTCTCCTTTCAATTACTGTTAAAACAAGCGAAACTGGTAAAATAATAATCAAATATGCTGCAACAAGCATAAACAGACTTTCATTCGTTTTATAATATAGCCCTATCAAATCCCGAGTCAGGTACATCAGTTCCATTAAAGCCAAAATCCCTATTACTGAAGTTTCTTTCAAAAGAAATATTATATTTGCCGCTATCGCTGGAAAGGAAACTGTAAATGCCTGTGGCAGTATCACATTAGTTATAAGCTGTGATTCTGTAAGCCCGATGCTTAGTCCAGATTCCCGCTGCCCTTTTGAAACTGACTCCAGTCCGCTCCGAAATGCCTCACACATATAACTTCCGCCAAGGAAAGATAATCCAATCACAGCACAGACATACGAATTAAATGTAATCCCAATTTTTGGAAGCCCAAAATACAGAAAGAATAACTGTATTACAAGCGGTGTATTTCTCGAAAGCTCAATATAAATTCCCACAATCTGCCTAACCACTGGAACTCTATAATAAAGCACCAATGCACAAGCTATCCCAATCAATATTGAAAATATAATTCCAAAAAAATTCCTATAAACACAGTCAATTTCATTGCTTCTAAATATTTAGGAATATTTTCTACTATAAAAATTAAAGTCCATTTTGTTTTTTTCCTTTCTAAAAAAATATTATTGTATATTTTACTTTTTTTACCTTTTTATATTTGTATAAAAAAATATTATACTATAAAAAGATTTATTTGTAAAGAATTATTTTTTTGTATATACATATAAAATTTTTAACTCCTTCATATTTCAATAAAAAAATCACAGCTAAATTAATAACTGTGATTTCCCAGTAAAAATATTTTTTTATTTATCCCAATATATATCCTTTAAAATAAAAAGTCCAACAGCAATTCCTAAAAATACTTCCCCAAAAATACTTCAATTGGAGTGTGTCCCAGAAGCTCCTTAAATTTTTCATTAATAATTTCTATACCATCGTTATGTTCAATGGCATCCACCAGCCTATTTATAGCTCTTGCATGCTTTCCTGCCTGCTGTCTTACTCCTGTCGCATCATACAGCACAATCCCGGCAAACACCATTGCAATCGCAAATTCAACTGACCTGAATCCCTTTAGCAAAAAAATACACCTGTTACAAGGGAAACTACTGTCGAAGCATGGGAACTTGGCATTCCGCCAGTCTGGATAAGCCTTGCCCATTGAGGCTTTTGACCCTTGAATAAAGGGAAAAAATCTTTGTAAAACTGTGCCGAAAAACATGAAATTACCGCAACATCAAGTAATCTATTTCCAAACAGTATTCCTCCACTCATTTATTTTTTTCCTCTCTATTTTCTTCCTATTTTTTTAGCTTTACTTTTTCTAAACTTGTCAAATTCAGGAGTAATTTTTGCATCCTTTTTATGTTTAGGCTTGAAAAAAATCAATATATTCCCTATTTTATCAACAAATATTGATTTTGTACCTCTAGCGATTTCATCTCCCATTTCCCTGTCAAATTTAACTGATGAATTTTGCAATATTTTTTTACTTTTTATCAATTCTCTTTTTCACAACTTCTGCAATGGAATTTATCACATTTTCATCAATTCCATCCTTCCCAATTCTCACAATCGGATCTAAATTATGTGCCAATTTTTCTTAAAAAGCTCTCTCCTTACTTGAAAGCTGTATCATTCTAAACCTCCATTATAATTGGTAAAATTATAGGCTCTCTATCTGTTTCCTTATTAAGGAATTCTCCAACTTTTTGCCCTTATTTTTTGCTTAATTTTTCCAATTTCCTTTATTCCTTCATTTTCCATATTAGCAAGCTCTGTTCTAACAAGTTTCTTTGTTTCAGAAAGCAAGCTTTCCGCATCCTTATTATACACAAATCCACGTGTTACAAGCTCTACTTGCCTATTAAATTTTCCGTTTCTATATTGAGAAATCGTAATAATTACAATTCCATCATCTGCCAGATTTTTGTCTATCCTTCAGCACAGCATTTCCAACATCGCCAATTCCAAATCCATCAATAAATGTAGCCCCTGCTCGGCACTCTTCCAACAGATCTGAAACTATTTTTAGACAATTCCAATTTTTCTCCATTTTCTGTCAAAATAACATTTTTTTCAGGTATTCCAACTGCCATTGCCAATTCCTTATGTTTTTTAATCATTGCATATTCCCCATGCACAGGCAGAAAATATTTAGGTTTTACAAGATTTATCATCAATTTTTGTTCTTCCTGGCAGCCATGTCCTGATACGTGTATTCCAATTCCTTTTTCAAAAACAACATTTGCATCCCGTTTCATAAGTTGATTTATATTTTTGGTAGCAGCCTTTTCGTTTCCAGGAATAGGGGTTGCAGAAATTACAACTGTATCTCCTTCTCTTAATGAAATATGCTTGTGTGTCCCATTTGCAATTCTGGAAAGCGCTGCAAGCGGTTCTCCCTGTGTTCCTGTACATAATATAAGCACCTTATTCGCTGGATAAGTTTCAACTTTGTCAATATCTATCATTGTATCTCTCGGTATTTTCAAATATCCAAGATTTGAACATATTTCAAAGATTTTTACCATGCTTCTTCCGTCAATTGCAATTTTTCTTCCATGTTTTGTCGCAATATTTACAATTTGCTGCAATCTGTGAACGTGTGAAGCAAAAGCTGCCAAAATTATTCTTCCCTTAGCCTTTGCAAATTCATCCTTCAAACTTTCTCCAACTGTTCTTTCAGATGGCGTAAATCCTGGTATTTGTGCATTTGTACTATCTGAAAGCAAAAGATCCACTCCTTCTTCTCCCAGCTGAGCCAATCTTCCAAAGTCAAATCCTTCCCCATCAACAGGCGTCAAATCAACCTTAAAATCTCCAGAATGTAAAAATAGTTGCTGCAGGAGTCTTAATGCAAATTGCATAGCAGTCTGCTATACTGTGTGTTACACTTACAAACTCAACCGTAAAATATTTTGACACCTTTAAAATAGTTCTTCCGCTAATAACCTTCTCTTTTGGTAATTTTGCATCCTTTTTTTCAAATTTTGCCCTTGCAAGTGCAAGTGTTAATCTTCCACCGTACATTGGTATATTTTTCTGTCCCTAACTTTTGGTAAAAAAATAAAGGGATTGCCCTATATGATCTTCATGTCCGTGCGTCAATAAAAGTCCCTTTATTTTATGACGGTTTGATTCCAGATATGAAAAATCAGGAATTATAACATCTATTCCCAAATGCTCATCTTCTGGAAATGTAAGACCAGCATCCACCACGATAATTTCATCCTTATATTGAAAAGCTGTCATATTTTTTCCAACTTCTTCAAGACCTCCAAGCGGAATTACATACATTTTTTTCCTCTTTTTCCATCCACTTTTTCTGTCTATATGTCTATTCCTGTCATTTACTCTTGGAATATAACGTATTTCGTTTTTTTCATCTAAATGTCTTCGATTCGTATTTTTTTCCTTCTAAATCTTTTTCATTCCAGATTTTATTTTATTAATATCTTCCTTCTTGGAAAAAAATTTCTTTTTTTAAAGTTTGATTCCCGAATTCACCTTTTTTTCCTTTTCTGACATTTAGCAAACACCTCCTTTATTTTAATTTTTTTACATTGCTATAATTCTTATTTTTCATCTTGCTTTTTTTCTTTTCTTCTTCCTGTTTCTTCTTCTCAGCATCCTGCTTTTTTTCAAAACATATTTATCTCTATATTTGTATATAAATTTCTGTGCCATAGATCCTGAAGCTACTCCTCCATATCCTCCACCTTCTACAATTGACACAAAAACAATCTGAGGATTATCAGATGGAAAATATCCTGCAATCCAAGAGTGGTTATCTACAAATCCTGAATTTTGTGCAGTCCCTGTTTTTGCTGAAACTGGATAATTTGGTATATATAAAACTTTAGCTGTTCCACCTGGACCACTTACCGGCAATCTCAAGGCATTTTTGTAATAGTTTCAAATTCTTTGGACTTACCTTCAATTTTTTTATTACTACAGGCTTATTATTTTCAACTTTTCCTGAATATGTCACAAATCTGTCAACAACCGTAGGTCTTAATTTTACACCATTATTAGCTATAGTTTGATAAACTGAGGCAATTTGAATTGGAGTTGCCAAAACATATCCTTGTCCAATTGACATATTTATCAAATCTCCAGGCAGCCATCTCTGATCCTGTTTCTTCTTAAATCTTTTCTTCTTCCATTCAGGACTAGGCAATGTTCCTGTCAATTCTCCAGGAATGTCAATTCCCTGTCTTAGATCCAATTCCAAATTCCTTTGCATATTTTACAATATTGTTAATTCCAGCTTTTTGTGAAAATACATAATAATATGTATTTACAGATTGCTCTATGGATTTTTGCAAAATTGGTAATTCCGTTTCCAGATTTATGGAATCCCTAAATATTAACTTCCCGTATCTGTACTGTCCAGTTGAATTTACAGTAGCATAAGGAGAAATTCCAGATTCCAGTATTCCCATTCCCGTTACCGCTTTAAAAGTCGATCCTGGTGGATAAAGTCCAGCAATTCCCTTTATTAACAAGCGGCTTTTGCCTTTTGAATTTACCAGTTCAGTCCATTGATTATCAGGTATTCTCGAACTTAATAAATTCAAGCTGATTTCAGGATTACTTACAAATGTAATTATTTTTCCAGTTTTAGCTTCCATTGCAATAAAAATCCCGCTTTTACCTGAAAATGCATCTGTCATATATTTTTGCAATTCCATGTCAATTGACAAGTAGACATTTTTTCCTGCAACACTTTCTGTTGCCTCCATTTGCCTTATAACATTTCCTTTAGCATCAACTTCAACATTTTCCCTACCGTCTTGACCTTTCATTTCCTTGTCGTAAGAACGTTCAACACCTTTTTTACCAATCAGGTCACTATTTCTATATCCATCCTTTTCCAGATCCTTGAATTCTTTTTCACTAATAGGCTTTACGTATCCAATAACATGCGATGCAAGCGCATCTTCAGGATAAAATCTCTTATTATACTCCACAATGTCGATTCTGTCATTATTAATTTTTTCAATTGCCCTTAGTGCCACCTGCTTGTCTAAATCTTCAATAACAAGTATCTTTTTATCAGTTCCCATTCTTTGCTGCTTATAAAATCTATCTATAAGATAGTCAACCTGGTATCCTGTAAGCTGGCTTATAGTATTTATATCGCCCATTGTTTCCTTAATCCGTTTTGCCACAGCCTTACGTTCGTTAGCAAGCCTAGCATCCATCTGTTCTGGCGTCATTCCCTTAACTTCCTTTAAAAGTTTCAAGTCATTTGGATCTAACGTATATGTATGCATATGAACCAGCTGATATCCTGTTGTATTTTTTTAGCAAGCAATTTACCTTCCCTGTCGTAAATTTCTCCACGTGTAGCTTTTATTATATTTGTTCTAATTCTATTTTGCAATGCCTGTTCTGCATATTGTGAAGCCTCTAATATCTGCAATGTAAACAGACGTGCAATTAATATTAGAAAAAAACAGCTCCGACAAGAATAAGAAAGGCAATAAATCGTACATTTTTTTCTCTTCTTTATCTAATTCTCTCATAATTTTCCTCTTTATAACTGTTATCTATTCTGTTTCCTCGTTTCCTTCATTCACGCCATTATAAAAATCATCCAGTCTGTAGTAATCTCTAGCATCTTTACTAAACACGCTTATAACTATATCTCCAGCATCAATAAGAACCCAGTTAGCCTCCTCAAGCCCTTCCACATTTTTCACATTTTCAAGGCTTTTCTTTATATCAGTCGCTATCGCTTCAATATTTCTAGAAGAACTCCCAGTACACAATATTGAATAATCAAAAAATGGCGATTTTCCTCTCATATCATACACTTTTATATCCTGTGCCTTTCTTATCCTCCATAATATCAATTATTTCCTGAACTTCCTTTTTCATAATTGTTATTCAATTCACTCATTCCCTGAACTTCCTTTCTTTTTTTATATTTTTTTATTTATCAAATTATTTCTGCTTTAATTTTTTTATTTAAAAAAATCAATACAATTTAAGTTTAACTATAATAACTGATTTGACTAAAAACAAGTATTAATCAAAAATTTAGTCAAAAAAGAAAATGGGCATCAAATAAAAATTATTAATAATTAACTTAAAAATATTTAATAATTGCACAAAAAAATCCTTGTATAAATTATTTATTACTGCTATTGTATATTATATTATATATTCAGCTAATTTTCAATTTATTTCTTAATTTTAGTAAAAATAAAAAGCTATATATAAAAATTAGCAATAATGCCACAGACAACAATTGCCGCAGTTTCTGCCCGCAAAATCCTTTTTTTCCCAAACTAATTTCTATTGCCTTATTATTTTTTTAGAAAATTAACTTCATCCGCTGTAATTCCACCTTCAGACCCAATTATATACAAAAATATTCTTGTCTTCTTTTTTTATTATTTCTGATAAAGATTTTGATTCACCACTATTTTCATAGGCAAAAATTATTTTATCATATTTTTTTGATAATCAATTTCCGAAAGTCTCTTTACAGATGTAATTTCAGTAAATTTCACTCCTCTGCATTGTTTCAACGTTTCCCTTTGCAACGACATCCCATTTTTTTCCTTTTTCATTAATTCTTACAACAACTCGTTCAGTTTTTTTAAAGGAATTATGCGATTTACACCAATTTCTGTCAGTTTTTTTGTATTGCTAAATTCATTTTTGTCATTTTTCAAAAATCCCCATCGCAATATCAATATTTATACTCAAAGAATAACTGTCTTCTTTTTCCAATATTTTTTTACAGCTATTTCCTTTTTTTGAAATTTCAGCAATTTTTTTGTAAAAATATTCATATTCCCCGTCAATTACCCGCAATTCATCACCTATATTTAAACGATACACATTTTGAACATGATTACAGTCTAATCTGTCTTTTTATCAAAAATTTTTCCATTATTTTCATCAATATTTTCTTTTTCCGCTATTACTGTCAACAACAGCTTTTTCACCCTCATTTTTTTACTTAATATCATTTTCCACTTAAATAGCAAATTTACTATAAATTCTTTGAAAAAGTTCAAAATCCAATAGATATATTCAATAACCTAAGTTTTTATTTTTTTACAAGATGTCAAGATCCCTTGCTTCAGTATATTTATTTTATTAAATTCTAAATTTTTTTGTTATCGGACAGATCTAGTATAATTTTGGCTTTTTAATTTAGAGTTTAGTATCAATTATAATCTTTAAATTTTTTTATTTTTTTTCCACTAAATATTTTTTTCAATTCCTAAATGGTTATATCCTAATTCTGTCACAACTCTTCCACGTGGAGTTCTTTTTATAAACCCAATTTTTACAAGATACGGCTCATAAACCTCCTCAATTGTCCGTCTGTCCTCCCCGAGCAAAAGCGACAAAGTTTCGATTCCAACAGGTCCTCCATTATAAACATTTATAATCGACAGCAAAATATTCCTGTCAAGCTCATCCAGTCCATTTTCATCCACTCCTAGCAATTTCAGGATTCCATCCACGCTTTCCTTTTCCAGAACTCCCGAACCTTCCACAAGTGCAAAATCCCTTGCCCTTTTCAATAGCCTGTTCGCAATTCTAGGCGTCCCTCGACTTCTTTTGGCAATTTCTGTAATTCCATCCTCATCATAGGAAATATCAAGAATATTCGCCCCTCTTCGTATAATTTCCTTCAATTCTTCCAGCTTATAATATTCCATCCTATGAGTAACTCCAAATCTATCCCTAAGCGGCGTACTCAACTGCCCTGCCCTTGTAGTTGCCCCAATCAACGTAAATTGCGGCAATTCCACACGTATACTTCTAGCAGATGGCCCTTTCCCAATAAGAATATCCAGTTCTCCATCTTCCATCGCAGGATACAAAATTTCCTCCACAGATGTATTCAATCTATGAATTTCATCAATAAATAAAATATCATTTTCCTCCAAAGACGTCAAAATAGCCGCCAAATCTCCTGCCTTTTCCAGCACAGGTCCAGTTGTCACCTTCAGATTCACTCCCATTTCCGTAGCAATAACTCCCGCAAGTGTAGTTTTCCCTAGCCCTGGAGGCCCATAAAGCAAAATATGATCCAGCGACTCATTCCTTATTTTAGCAGCTTTTATAAATATATTCATCTTCTCTTTCAAATCCTGCTGGCCAATATATTCCTTAAAAGTCCTTGGCCGTAAACTTTTCTGAATATTGTCCTCTCCCAATTCCTTAGGTTCCAATATTCTTTCTTCATTCATTTTTTCTCCTCAATAATTCTTTAAATCCTCTAGTCTAATTGTTTTTATTTAAAATATTATTTTATATCTGTTTTAATAATAGCATTATAAAAAAACTGAAATAATGCGATTATTCCTCCCAATACTCCACCAATAATTTCAATATGCTTTAATTCATTCTTAGACACAGACAAAATTATTTTTTTCCATTTCTTCTAACGAGAAATTTTTTTCATTTTTTTCAAGCATGATTTCCTTAAAATCAATTTTGTCTTCTGCAATTTTTTTAAAATTTCCTCCACTATTTCCTCTTTATTTTCTAAAATTGCCTTTTTTTAAAAATACGCTTTTTATTTTTTTCAATTACTGAATCATTTAAAAAAACATTTTTTTAATAGCGGATTTTTTTCTAATATGCTTTTTTTCAGCTTTTTCTCCTATAATTTTTGTCCAATAGTTTATCCAAAAACTTCATCATTTTATAACATCGCTATCTTTTTAGCTTTTCAGTAATATATTTTACTGAAATAAGCTCCTTTTCTATCGTTTCCGCTATATTTTCTGAAATCTTTATCTCTATTTTTGGGAATTAATCCCTGTATTTTTGAAAAAAATAGGAAGTTTACTTCCTTATATGGCCTAAATAACAATTTTATAGCCAAATAATTTGTAAACCATCCTATAAGTATTCCAACAAAAACCATTATGGCAAGCTGGATTAACAAATTTTCCAATTTTTCCTCCATTTTTTAATAGATAACTAATCTATCAGTATCAAGGGAACTTTTTAACCCTTGTTATTTAACCAACTATTGCTTTTTCCATATTCCTTGCATTTTTCAATTTTTTTCATCATCATCAACAGCCAAATGAATAATAAGCCCGTCATTCACGACAGAAAGCCCTTCATTTATAATTTCCTCACGCCAAGTTTCCATCCAGCCACCTTGTCCCCAATCATACAGAACCAAATAGCCCAACTGTTTTACCAATGATTTTTATCCTTTATTCCTTCAAAAAATTCCACCATTTCCGGTGCAATTTCCTCTGCTCCAACTGCAGGCGATCCAAATGCAATAAAGTCAGCATCTACTGCACTCTCATCAGCCTCTTCCACATTTATAAGTTTTACATTAGATCCAGCACTTTCTGCACCTTCACCAATATATTTTCGCCATTTCTTCAGTATTTCCAGTACCTGTATAATAAATTATATTTAATGTTGACATATTTCCCTCTTTTCTCTTTATTTATTCAATTTTCACAGTAGAAATGTTCGATTTTTTTCTATTCAAAGGGGCAAGACCCCTTGCTTCAATACATCTATTTCATTAAATTCTAAGTTTGCATAGTTATCGAACAGTTCTAATCTCTTATCTTGCAATTTATTGAAAAATTATAACTTTACAAAAAAATTTTTATTAATGCAGCATTTATTTTGTCAATTCATAAGTATCTCTTGCAATTACAAGTTCTTCAGCTGTTTCAATCTTGTAAATTTTAACTTTTGAATTTTCTGTAGACAATTCTACATTTCCTGGTAATCTTTTTGCATTTTTTTCTTCATCCAGCTCAACTCCAAAAAAATGAAAGCCCTTCACAAATTTGTTTTTAGCCCCAACAGAATTTTTCTCCAATTCCACCAGTAAAAGGCAATAGCATCAACACCGTTCATTGCCGCAACATAAGCTCCGATATAAAAGCTGTATTCTGTAGCAGAACATGTCATAAGCTAAAATAGCCTTTTCATCTCCAGCCTTTTTAGCCGCATCTAAATCACGGAAATCCGAACTAGTTCCAATCATTCCTAAAATTCCAGATTTCTTATTCATTCTATTATTCATTTCATCCAAAGATAATCCTCTTTTTTTCTCATAACATAAATAACAGAGGCAGGGTCTACATCCCCAGTTCTAGTTCCCATCATAACTCCTGCAAGCGGTGTCATTCCCATTGATGTGTCTACAACTTTACCATTTTTGAACTGCTGAAATACTCGCTCCATTTCCAAGATGGCAAACTATAATTTTTAGAATCTTTTTTTACCTAGCATTTCTTGTGCCACTCCACTTACATATCTGTGAGAAGTCCCATGGAAAACCATACTTTCTAACTTTTTAATTCTGTATAATCTTCATAAGGGTAAGGATACATGTATGCTTTTTGCTGGCATTGTTTGATGGAATGCAGTATCAAATACAACTACATTTTTTTCTTTCCAGGAAGCAATTTTTTTGAATAACTTTTTATTCCCATTATATGGGCTGGATTATGCAGTGGTGCAAGCGGTGCGATTTCTTCAAGATTTTTTATAACTTCATCATCGACAAGTACAGATTTTTCATAATATTCTCCACCGTGGACAATTCTATGCCCTATCGCATCAATTTCATCTGTGCTTGCTATTACTCCAATTTTTCTCATCTTGAAGCGTCTTTAATATTAATTCTACCGCAACTGTATGATTTTCCATAGGAGTTTCCAATTCACTAATTTTTTCTCCAGTTATTAAATTTTTATAACTGAAAATTGGATTTGCAATTCCTATCCTCTCACAATTTCCCTTAGCTAGCGACTGTTCATTAGTCATATCAATAAGTTCAAATTTTGCAGATGAACTTCCACAATTTATTACTAAAAATTTTTCATTTTATCCTCCAAATTTATGTGTTTATTTTTTTCTATAAATTACAAGTTACTAATAAATCTTTTTCGATTAATTCTCATAATACTAAAATTGTTAAGAAATAAAAACTTTTCTACTATTTTTTTGACAAGGAGGATTGACCTCCTTGCTACTATAATTACTCATTATTGCTTAACTATTAACAACCTATATCATATAAATTCAATTTTTAATCATTTTTTTGTCAAAAAAATTACATTTCAGATTCCACAGCCGTAATTGCCACAACTTCCACAATATCTTCCACGCTGCATCCTCTCGACAAATCGTGAACTGGTCTTGCCAACCCTTGAATCAATGGTCCCAACGCCTTTGCCTTTTGCCAATCTTTGTGTTAATTTATAACCAATATTTCCTGAATCCAAATCAGGGAAAATTAATACATTTGCCTGTCCTGCCACTTTTTGAGTTTGGAGCTTTTGCAGCAGCCACTTCTGGTACAATTGCCGCATCCAGCTGTAATTCCCCATCAAAGTCGAAATCAACGTTTCTAACTTTCAAGATTTCAATTGCTTCCCTAACTTTGCTTACAGACACTCCATCTGCACTTCCCTTTGTGGAAAATGATAGGAATGCCACTTTAGGTTCCTTTATTCCAGCAGTAAATCTAGCTTTTTCAGCTGCAGAAATTGCAATATCGGCTAGCTGCATTGCTGTAGGATCAGGGATTACTCCACCATCTGAATATACAAATGTTCCATTATCTCCAAATTCAGGCGTATTTGTTATCATGACAAAAAGAACTTGATACTGTCTTTTTAGTCCCTTGTCTTGGTCCAATTACGTGAATTGCCGCTCTTAAAAACGTGTGCTGTTGGAGAAGATGAACCTGCCACCATTCCATCAACTCTGCCTTGATGTACAAGCATTGCAGCAAAATATCTTGGATCTGACATAAGTATCGCTTTTGCAGTTTCAAATGTCATTCCCTTTTTTTTTCTTCTTTTTTTTCAAAAGTTCCGACATAGCATCAATTGTCGCACAAGAGTCAGGATTGTAAAATATCGCGCCCTCCAACGAAACACCAATTTTAGCCGCTCTTTCCTTTTATTTCCTTTTTCATTTCCAACCAAAGCAATTTTTTTGCAATTCCTTCGTTGATAATTTTTCTCAGTTGCCCTGCAAAATTCTTTTCATCTTCTGTTTCAGGTAAAATAATAGTTTTGTTTAATTTTTTTAGCCTTTTTCCTTTAATTCATTTGTCAATGTGTTCATAAATTCATTTTCCTTTCTCTGTTTTTTTATTAATCAAACATAGCTTCAACAAATTCCTTTGTATCAAATTCCCGTAAATCCTCAATTCCTTCTCCAACACCTATAAATTTAATCGGTTTTTCAGCTCTTCTGTAATTGGGAAAATAATTCCACCTTTTTGCTGTTCCATCAAATTTTGTCAGAATAATTCCTGTCAAATCTACAATTTCATTGAATATTCTAGCTTGCTCCAGCCCATTTTGCCCAGTCGTGCTGTCAATTACAAGCAAAGTTTCAAAGTCTGTTTCTCCAGACTGCTCACGAATGATTTTATTTATTTTTTTCAAGCTCTTTCATCAAATCACGTTTATTGTGAAGTCTTCCAGCCGTATCCAGTATCGCCACATCAAATCCACGATTTTTTTAGCAGTTTTTACAGTATCAAAAATTACAGCGGCAGGATCACTTCCGTGTGCCTGCTTTATAACTTCCACGCCAGTCCGTCTCCCCCATTCCTCAACTTGCTCAATCGCAGCCGCCCTAAATGTATCTCCAGCCCCAATAATAACCTTTTTCCCGCTATCCTTCAGTTTTTTCGCTATTTTCCCAATGGATGTAGTCTTTCCAACTCCATTTACACCAACAATCAAAAGAATGTTCAGCTTTCCGTCATGCAATTTCAATTTTTGTATTATTTTTCATCGTTATAAATAAGTTTTAGCCTTTAGCAATTCCTTTAATTCCTCATAAATTTGCTCTGATGTTTTCAATTTTTTTCGTGAAACTGATTTTTTTCCAATTCTTCCACAAGCTGCATTGTCATATTCATCCCAATATCCGATTGAATCAGCAGTTCCTCCAATTCTTCATACAAATCGTCATCTATCGTTTTCCCTAGAAGCATTTCCTTCAATTTCCCGAAAAAAATCCTTCTTAGGTGTTGCCAGCCTGTCTTTTTAACGGTTTTAGCTTAGGCTTTTTCTTAGTTTTTCACTTTCCTCAAAAATCGCTTTCATCTAATTTACTTTCAGTCTTTTTCTTTTTGTTTTCTTGTCAACACTCTTTTTTTACTCTCATCTTCAAAGTCTTTTACTTTCAGCATTTCCACTTTCAAGATTCTCAACTTCAGAATTTCCGCTAACTTTATTATCTTTTTTTAAGATTTCATCAACTGCTTTTTTTATTTCATTTTTCTGTTTCTTTTTTTATTTTTTTGTATTTCATCTTTCGCTTTCCTGAATTTCTTTATCCAGCTGATTTTTCCAGCTCGCTTTTTTTGCTCTTCCCTCGCCTTTTTTTCTTTTTTTCCCAAATTTAAAAAAATTTTTTTCAGCATTGTTTTTTTATCCCTTTCCGCCTGTGATTTTTCCAAATAATCTGGCTTTAAATTAAAAAAATATCAGTTTTTTTATAACATTATCATCCTCAAATTTTTCATCCAAAAACATTTCCACATAAGTCATCGTATTAATCGCCAAATTCTTATCCTCAAATATTTTTTTACAAAATATCCCAATTTATCCAATATTTTAGCCTTATAATTAAAAACCGCATCTCCAATCAAATAAATTTTTTTATTATTTTCCTTTATCTTGCTTATTTTCAATTATTTCCTCAATTACATTATCCAGCTTTGTAACCTCGTAATTTTTTTCACTAACTCCAGCTTTCTTCCAGCCTTTCCATTAAAAGTTTCATAAGCCGCGCAATAAATTTTTTCCTTCCGAGAATCAATCAATGAATATATTTTCACATCCTCATCATTTTCCAAATTTACCTTCAAATTGTAATATCCTTGAAACCCAAGCGCATCCAATTCATTCACTTCATAAAAATTCACATTTCTTCCAAAAAGTCCCTTAACAACTGAAATTGCTATTCTAACCCCTGTAAACGAACCAGGCCCAATCGAAACAAGCACATTTTTCAATTTCATCCAGCTTTTTTTCCCAGTCCATTTCAAAAGACTGTCAATTTGTTCTAAAATCGTAGTAGAATGTGTCTTCGCCATTTCCACATGAATTTCCCCCAAAAGTTTATCCTTTTCATAAAGCGACAATCCAGCCAGCTTAGTTGTAGTCGTCATCGCAAATGTCAACATATTTTTTTCTCCATTTTTTTATTTTTTTAATTTATAATTATTTAAAAAGCTATTCAATCTCATAATCTACTTTTTCCATTCAAAATCCTATAAACCGCCACTTCCCGAGCTACATCCGAATAATGATTTATCTCAACAAACACTGCATCTTCAGGCATCTCCTCCAAAAATCTTATCTGCCCATTCAATAATCACAACACTTCCATCTTCTCCAATATAATCCTCAAACCCAATCTCATAAATTTCCTCAGGATCACTAATTCTATAAACGTCAAAAATGATACACAGGCAAATCTCCAGAAGTATACTCAATAACATAAGTAAATGTCGGACTTTTTCACATTTTTCTGTAATATTATAACATTCACAAATTTTTTTAGTAAACATAGTCTTCCCAGCTCCCAAATCTCCAATAAGCCCCAGACAACCACCACTTTCTCAATTTTTTTCTGCTAATTTTTTTGCTAATTTATTTATCTCATTAAATGTTAATATTTTATTTTTTTCATAATTTTTTTCTCACTTCTAAATTTCAATTAAATTCTATTTTTATACTAAAGTCCATTTAAATAACAAATTTATTACAAACTTTTTCTAATTAAAGGATATAGACCTAATATTTTCAAATAATTAAAATATAATTTTTTTATTTTTTTAATTTTAATATAGTCTAATTCAAGCTAATCCGTCAGAGCATTTTTTTCTGTGCTGACAAAACTGTTTGAGCATAGCGAGTTTTTTTGTCAGTGCAGGAAAAATGTCGTGAGACTAGTAGCCATAGGTTGTAGAATTTGCGGCAATGAGCAATCCTACAAAAAAATAAAAAAAGAAAAAAACATAGTAATATGAAAAAATATCTATTAATCAAAAATATCTAAAAAAATAATAAAAAAACAATTTAGTTGAATGATTATAAATTAGTTATTAAACAACCTTATTATAAAAAAATTTATTTTTTTATTTTTTTAAATGAAATTTAGTATTAAATAAAAAAATATATTTCATTAACAAATATTTCTTCTATAATTTTTTTAAAAATTTTTTTATTTTTTTATACTTCAATAATTTTATTAATAATTTCAGTTGTGGAAATATTATCCACAAAGGATAAAAATCTTTACTTCTCCGCCATTTTTTTCAACAACTTTTGTTTCTGGCAAGTCCTCTTTTTTGTAATCTCCACCTTTTACATGAATATCTGGCTTTAAAATATCCAGTAGTTTTTCTGGTGTTTTTTCGTTAAAAATTACTGTATAGTCTACAAATTTTGTACCCAAAAAGCACAAAAAGCTCTATTTGTTTCACTATTTATCGGTCTTTTATCTCCCTTGTTCACTTTAACCGAAGCATTGCTATTTACACCAACAACCAAAAACATCGCCTAAATTTCTAGCTTCCTCTAGATAAGTCAAATGCCCAATATGCAGGATATCAAAAACTCCGTTAGTAAAAACTACCTTTTTCCCAGCCTTCTGAAATCTCACTATTTCATCTCTCATTTTATCAGCAGTCAGCAAATTATCCTTAAAACTTTTTCCCAATTTTCTCTCCAATATATTTATCTATTTATAATTATAACGTATTTAATTCATAATTTACTCAATCCCTAAGTTTATTTAATTTTAAAAAGGTTTGAGCATACATCAAATTATACCACATTTTTTTCCAAAAAAAGAAAAATTTTTTTCTATCAACTTTTTATTTTTTTCTAATTTCAATAATTTTTGTTTTTAAGAAGTTTTAAGTATATTCTGACAATTTTTCATCAAAAAGAAAAAGAAGTGTCAGCTTACTGCTTTTTACTTCTCTGTAATTTTTTTGATATAGTTATTGATTATTTTTATAAACTAAGATTTATTATAATCTAATAAGAACTTCTTTAGTCTTATTCTTGTATATTTTTCTCTTCAATTTTCGTATATCCTCTTGTTCAAGTTCCTTTATATATTGTAATTCCTCTAAAAAAATTTATCATTTTCTGGAATAATTGTACAATTATGAGACGGAGCAATTACAATTACTTTATAATCGTTACAAATTTTTCGTTCTTGAATTGTTAAATCTGAAATTTTATGTACCTTATCATTGTATCTGATATATCCACTTGAAGTTTTTCATACGGAACAATATCTTCTTTCCCATCTTCATTTTTTTATAACTGCAACATGATAATATTCTTTTTCCTTCTATTTTTGTATGGCAATGAATTATCTATTTCTAACAATAAAATATCATCATAAAGACTATTATTAAGAAATCCCCCATACTTTTCGAATATTTAACTGTCTTTCTTCCATTAAAAAAATCATCATTCTCTAATTTAATAATTGAAGATATTGAATTATTTCCAATTCCTGTGTTAAAACATAACGACTCATTGTATTTACAACTAAAAAATACTATTAAATAACTCATACATAACACCTTTATCCGTAATATTGTATACAGAATTAAAAATTCTGGAACAACTGATACTATTGCCTTATGAAATTCAAACATATCTTCAAATGGATCTATAATTTTTATCTCTTTCTTTTTCTTTTCATTTTCATAAAAACTGACTAATCTCCTCTATTGACTGAAAACGTTCATTTGGATTATCCCTAAGACATTTATCAATAATCATATCATAAATATAAGCATCTTTCCACTTATTATATTTATTAGCAATTTTTCTTTACCTGTTCCACGACTTACATTTTCAAAAAAATAAACCAATACATAATTTGAGCCATAGAATAAATATCTGCTGTTTGAGTTACTTCATAATCATTAATTATTTGTTCTGGTGCTGAGAAACTTACATTAGCTAAACGTTCCTTTTTCTGTCTTATTATCTATTAGAAAATCATCTCTCTTATAATGTGCGATTCCAAAATCAGCTAAAAACAAATTTTTCATCTTCATCTACTAAAATATTTTTCAGGTTTAATATCTCGATGTATAATATTTTTATGAATTGACTTTAATGTAGTTAAAAGAAACTCTATTAATTTTTTTAAAATCTTCCTCTTGAACTTCATCCTTTTTCTTTTCTATATTTCTTTAAATTTTTTTGCATACGCGGACATTATTATATAAGAAATAATAGTTTCATCTTCTATTTGAAGTTCTCCATAGCATATCATATTAACGATATTGCATAACTCATCTCTAACATAATTTGTATTAAAGTATTCCGACTTAAATCTAGTACATTTTCTTTCAGAATCGGTAATTAAAAACTTAATTGCTATCTTCTTTTTATTTATTTCTGACAAATATACTAATCCATTTCCTCCTTCTCCAAGTCCATCACTGTTTGTGAATGTCAATTTTCCTAAAACTGTTTCTATACCTTTTATTAGTTTTTATATAGTTTTTGTAATTTCTTCTTTATTTCTTTTTGTATTCACACTATATTTCTTGTATAATATAGTTTCATTATACAAGCTCCTTTCTTTAAATTTTTTTATATTGATTATATATTTTTATTTAGAAAAAAATCCGTTATCAGCATTTCCACTTCAATTTTATCTTCAAGCTCAGCATCCATAATGTATCCCCATAGCATATTTATTTGATCTGCTCTAAATTTTTTTCATTTAATATCATAGTTACCTCCTGTAAATCCGTTAATCCAATATCTGCTGCTGCTAATGCTTAACAGTATCTTTCTCGCTTTTGGAAGATTTTTTTATAAAAAGGGCTATTTATTATTTGTTTTGTAACAAGTTTTACCTTATCCTGTCCTTCCCTTTACCAAATGCTGTTATACCTTCTCCTGAATTTTCTAGCATTATTTTAATATCATCAAGATCAAGATTCACTATCCCTTATATTAGATTTGTTATAAATTCTACATGTTTTATAAAAAATTTTCATCTCTTTTTCAAATAATTTATCAAAAGTTGCACTAGAATCCGCTTCTACTAATTTTTTTAAGAGGCAAAAACTATAACAAGTATCAGAAACTTCTTCTAATTTCTTGATTTTTCTCATTTTCTCCATTTGAATTAATTGATGTAGCAGCTACAACCACTGTCAATATTTTCATTGTTTTTGCAACTGTTTTCATCTACATCTATTATACTATATTCTCTATAAATTTTTACAATACTACAATTACTCATCAGAATTATCTTTTTATATTTAGCAAAAATACAATTAATTATCCCCTAAATTGAAAACATAAAAAATCATATGGTTTTTCACTTTTATATCCTTTTTATAACATTTAAAAATATCTTCTTTATTTTTTTATAATAAATATTCCTATACAATCCTTTTATTTTTATCATCATAAATTGCAATATTAATTTTATATTTTAACTTAACATTTTTAATTGCATCAAATTTGATTAATAAATAGACAAATATTATAAAAATTATAGAAAAAAATATTACTATATTTCATTTTTATCAATTTTTTTGGACTATACTATTCTTGTAGATACAAAAAAATATTTAAATATAAATCGGGAGGTGGTTTTATGAAATCTAGAAGTCTACTATTATTTTTTTAATACTATCTTTAGCTTTATTTTCAGTAGTATTATCAAATAAAAAAATCGTAAAAACAGAAATGAAAAATAAACCGAAAAAAAGAAAAATATGATTCAGGCAGGGAACGAAAAACATCAGGAAATCTATCTTGCTGGTGGCTGTTTCTGGGGACTTGAGGCATATATGGAAAGAATCGACGGGGTAAAGGATGCTACGGTTGGCTATGCGAACGGTAAAACTGAAAAAAACGAGTTATAACATTGTCGCATCAACGGATCACGCAGAAACAGTTCACGTAAAAATATGACGCAAACAAAAATTTCTTTGAGCAAGCTGCTTAAATATTATTTTCAAGTTGTAGATCCTACTAGCATTAATCAGCAGGGAAATGATAGAGGCAGACAATACAGAACAGGGATTTATTATACTAATCCCAAAGATAAAGAACTTATTTTACAGGAAATTGAAGAAGAGCAGAAAAAATATACAGATAAAATTCAAGTTGAAGTTCAGCCTTTGAAAAATTATATACTCGCAGAAGAATATCATCAGGACTATTTGAAAAAAAATCCTAACGGATATTGTCACATTGATGTCAGTAAGGCAGATGAAGTTATTATTGATCCAAAAGATTATCCAAAAACCAAGTGACGAAGAATTGAAAAAAACGGCTTACTCCACTGCAGTACAGCGTTACACAGAAAAATACCGAACATTCTTTTTCAAACGAGTACTGGGACAATCATGAAGCTGGAATTTATGTGGACATAACAACAGGAGAGCCATTATTTTCCTCAAAAGATAAATATGATTCTGGCTGTGGCTGGCCAAGTTTTACAAAACCTATTTCAAAAGATGTTGTAACTTATGCAAATGATACAAGTTTTAATATGGTAAGGACAGAAGTGCTTAGTCGAAGCGGAAAAGCCCACTTGGGACATGTTTTTTTGATGATGGACCTAAAGACAAAGGCGGGACTTCGTTATTGCATAAACAGTGCTTCAATTAAATTTATCCCATTAAAAGATATGGAAAAAGAACATTACGGATATTTAATAAAATTAGTTCAGTAAAATGAACAGGATAGGAGATAATTTATGTTTAATCAGCCATTACTGGTAGGAAGCGTATTTTTAGGAGGCGTAGCAAGTTTTCTATCTCCATGTATTCTTCCCATTGTTCCTGTATATTTGGGAATTTTTAAGCAAAGGAAAAAAACTGTGCTTAATACCTTTCTATTTATTTTTAGGTCTTTCACTTACTTTTTGTAAGCATTGGCTTTAGTTTTTAGTTTTTCTTACGGGAATTTTTCTTCAATGACACTATAAAAGTTTTGGCAGGAATACTTGTAATAATACTGGGATTACATCAGACAGGCATCTTAAAATTTAACTTTTTAGAAAAAATAAATCTATAAATTTGGATTTAATTGAGAAAAAAATTCTTCATTACAGGCTTTTTTTGCTAGGACTAACATTTAGTCTAGGGTGGACTCCATGTGTAGGCCCTATTCTTGCCTCGGTGCTTACTCTTGCAGGGCGAAAAAAAGGATCTGCAGTCTATGGAGGGTTAATGATGTTTATATACGTCTTAGGACTCGCCACTCCATTTGTTCTATTTTCCTTTTTTTCTCAGGAATTGCTAAAAAAAGTACGAGCTTTAAATCAATACACAAACTATTTTAAAAATCTTTGGAGGATTTCTAATTATATTTATGGGAATTTTACTAATAATGAATAAGTTTTTAATAATTTTATTTTTTTAAAATTTTTATAAAAACAATTAGTAATCAAAAATAACTTAAAAAAATAATTACAAAAAAATATTTTTAAATTTGTTATAATACAGAAAGGAAGTAATTTTTATGAAAAAAATTAATTGTAACAATTGTAACTTTGTTGAGTTTTGGATCGATTTCATTTGGAAATACATTGCAAGGAGTTCAGTTAAAGGACATTAATAATAAACCTGTTTCCCTTAACAAGTACAAAGGGAAGAAAATATATATTAAAATGTGGGCTTCATGGTGTCCTATCTGTCTTTTCGGGATTAAGCGAAATTAATTCTTTAAGTGCAGATAAAAGTAAGAATTTTACAGTTATAACAATTGCTTCTCCGGGACAAAAAGGAGAAAAAAACCTACAGCCAAATTTATTCAATGGTATAAAGGGCTTAATTACAAAAAAATACTACTGTATTGCTAGATGAAAAGGGGAAGTGCTAAAAAGGGCAAAAATTTTGGGGATATCCTTCAAACATTGTACTGGATGGGAACTTGAATATTGTTAAAAACTTTGCCGGGACATCTGACTGCTGCACAAATCAAAGGAGCTGTTAAATAAGTGTATAGTATTTTAATAATTGATGATGAACCGATTATAAGAAGAGGTATTAAAACCTTTATTGATTTTGAAAAATATAAGATAAGTGATGTTTATGAGGCAGAAGATGGTAATTCTGCCTTTAAGACTTTTTCAGAAGTCTTGCCTGACCTTGTCTTGCTGGATATAAATATTCCCTTTAAAAATGGGCTGACTCTTGCCGAGGAAATGAAATATCTGAAAAGTGATGTTAAGATAGCCATTATTTCTGGATATGACTATTTTGAATATGCTCAAAAGGCTTTAAAAATCGGAGTTGAAGACTATATTTTAAAAACCTGTTTCAAAAAACGGATATAAAATGAAATAATTTCAAAAACTTATCTATAAGCTGGAAGAAGATAAAAAGATATAACGAAGCAAGAAAAATTATTAATAAAATTAGCCAAATTGAGAAATCTGATAAAAAAATATTTCTCATAGTAAGTATAAAGATATTTTAACAAAAAATTGAAGAAAAAAATACAGCGATATTTCCTTTTAACTTAAATTCTCTGGCTGACGAAATGAATTTATCTTCTGGATATTTGAGTTCACTTTTTTTAAAAATTTGTTTGGTATTCCTTTTTCAGGACTATTTGAATAATATGCGGATGGAAAAGGCAAAATTGCTGCTTTTGACAACAGATCTGAAAAAAATTATCAAATTGGAGAGCTTGTAGGAATGGAAAAACTTTAATTATTTCAATTCAAAAATTTAAAAAAACTTTTGGAATGACACCGAAAGAATTTAAGAAAAAGTGTGCTGGAGAAACTATGAAATTAAAAAAAGAACTATGAGAAAAACTCAATGCTGTTGCAGCTGTTTTTATTATATTATTGGAAATCTTTACTGTTTATACTTTTTTTAAGCAGTATTTTTACTATACTTCAAAAATACATCATAATGAACAAAGAAATTGAGTACACTAACGAAAAATGTTATAAAGTACATCACGTTATATTACACTTTATGTTGATAAATTGACAAAATATAATTAATCTCTTTGTCCGTTGATGCGGATGTTAGAAATTTTTTTAACATAGGGAAATGAAATGATTCAAAAAGAGTATTGAAAAAAATGGTTTATTCGATTCTCGATATATAATAAAGGGAATTAAAAATATTACTGTGATTGGAAAAATGGTAATATTGTATCCAGTGATAAAAATAATGATATGAAAATATCAGAAAATATGATGAAGGAAAAAAATGGTATGTAGATGCTATAAACAATTCAGATATGCCTGTTTTTAATCCCAGTCAGAAAAAGATGAAGCCTCTTCCATGAACTCTAATTCGTGGTTTCTTTGTCAATTAGTCGAGACATAAAAAAATTCAAAAGGAGAAAATCTGGGTGTTATTGTATTTTGACATATAAAATATGAAATGTTTGAAAGATATTTAAATTCTAATGTCTTTTGGAAAGACAAATCGACAATATTATAGTAGATAATAAACATAGCAATATGATTTATTACAAAGATGTGAAAATGTTTTGCTGATAAAAAGTGTCTTGCAAAAATTTTCAGAAAAAGAATAAAAATAAAGATACATATTTATACGAAACACAGATTGAAAAATACAAACTGGAATTTAAGAAGCCTTGCAAACACAAATGACCTAGTTACGTTGAAGAAAAAAATTTTTCTCACATAGTTATTATCATTTTCCTAGTTTTCACTAGCTTTTTCCTCTATTATTACATTTATCGTAATAACAAAGATTCTAAAGCCTTTAATAAAAACTGGAAAATCATATGCAAAACTTTTGAAAAATAATCTACGGGAATTTCATTTAAGTGAAAAACAGGCTATGAAATTCAGAACCTTGTAGAACATTTTAATGTAATGGTTGAAAAAGATAAAAATATTTACGGAATATGAAATAAAAGGCTCTTCACAGCCAGATTAATCCACATTTTCTGTATAACACGCTAGATACAATCATTTGGATGGCAGAATTTGAAGACAATGAAAAAAAGTAATCAGCATTACAAAATCACTTGCAAACTATTTTTAGGCTTTCCCTTAGCAACGGACACGAAAAAAATACCGTTAAAAGATGAAATTATGCACACTAAAGAATATTTATTCATACAAAAAGCAGAGATATGAAGACAAACTTTCCTATTTTTTTCAACATAGAAGATGAAAGGCTTCTTTCCATCAAAGTTCCAAAAATCATAATCCAGCCAATTGTAGAAAAACTCCATCTATCACGGAATAAAAAAACCTTTCTGAAACGGAATTATCACAATCGACGTTTACAGACAAAAACAGCACTATCAATATCTCAGTCAAAGACAACGGAATAGGCTTTGAAAAAAAGCCAAACAGTTCAAAAAAAGCAAGACAGGCGGTGTAGGATTTCAAAATGTCGATAAAAAGAATAAAAATTCTATTACGGCAAAAATTACGGAGTATTTATAAATAAAGACAACAAAACCGAAGGAGCAGAAGTAATTATAAAAAAATTCCTTTTTAAAATCAAGTTTGTAATGTATTCTCCTACTAAACTTCATTTAAAAAAATAACAATAAAATCGTATAATGGAGATGATAAATATGAAGAAGTTGTTTTTGATTATAATTCTTGCTCTAACTACAGTAAGTTGCTAACTTTTTAGTCCTTCAAGATGGGCAGAATATGAAAAAAGATAGAGCAGGAAGCGGAAGAAGATGTTATAGAAAATAGATTAGTGGAAATATATTATTGTGAAGACGGAAATGGAAATCGTTATTAATAAATCATTATGTGAAGAAGTGGAATTTTTGAGATTCTGCTTCTTTGTTTGCTTTTTGAAGAAAAGAAGATTATTATACTAAACCTCGGTTAAATAAGAAATTTATTACAAGACTGGGTCAATAAAGAATAACAACTCAATATTTTTTTGATAATTAAAATATAATTTTTACTCTTTAAAAATCCGTCGGAGCATTTTTCTGTGCTGACAAAAACTGTTGTGAGCATAGCGAGTATTTTTGTCAGTGCAGAAAAATGTCATGATTAGCCATAGGTCGTAGGATTTTGCGGCAATGAGCAATCCTACAGAAATAAAAAGAAAAAAACATAGTAATGTGGAAAAATATTTATTAATCAAAATATACAAAAATACCCTAATTGTTTTAATTAGAGCATTTTCCTAAAAAAATTCATTTTACTATTTTTGTTCCAAAATATTCTATCTCCTGCATCTCCCAATCCTGGATAAATATACGCATTTTCATTGAGTCCATCATCGATTGCCGCAATGTATAAGTCAACATCAGGATGTTTTTCAGTAAATTTCTTTATTCCTTCAGGAGCACTAATGATACAAAGCACAGTTATGTTTTTTACGCCTTTTTCTTTCAAATAGTCAAGTGTGTAAATCATTGAACCACCTGTTGCAAGCATTGGATCTACTACGAAAACTTGACTTTCGACAACGTTTGTTGGCATTTTTGCGTAATAATAGACCGGCTCTAAAGTTTCTTCGTTTCTGTAAACTCCCAGATGCCCTACTTTTGCATTTGGAAGAAGCTGCAGTATTCCATCTATCATTCCAAGTCCTGCTCTTAGGATGGGAACTAATGTTATTGGTTTATCCAGAACTTTTGTAGTAGTTTTCTGAATAGGAGTTTCTGTTTCAATCTCCTTGAGCGGCAAATGTTTTGTTGCTTCATAAACCATAAGTCCTGCTATTTCGTTTAGGCTTTCCCTAAAAAGTTTAGTATCTGTATGTTTATTTCTCAAATTTGAAAGTTTATGTTCAATTAGTGGATGTTTCAATTCAAAAACTGCCATTAATAATCACTCCGTTCTTTTTATATTCAAACTACTTTTTCATTTTATACCCAAATTCCATTTAAAAAAACAGAAATTATATCTTATATTATTTACTGACAAGGAAGCTTGACCTCTTGCGAGAAAATTATAATTAATTTGCTATTTAAATTGGAAGATAGTATAAAATTATATTTTTACAAAATAATATCTTCAACAGGCAAAATAACTGCACCCATCGAAATTCCACGACCTAAATCTATCTTTCATAATTTTAATAATCCGTATAATCTCTTGTGCGTGCCTATCTTCCAAATAAGTAACTAAAATACTGTCTGTTCCTGGCCAAACATGTGTATTAAAATGTTTAAAAGTTTTACTCCAAGAACTATGAACAGCTGGAACTATAAAAATATTGATCTATTCCATACTCTCTTAATTCTTCTTTCATTTTTTTCCGTATAAAATGAATCAAAATATATTTCTAATCTTTTCACAAAAATTCTCCCCTCTAATTTTTTTATAAATATAATTTTGTCTGATAACTCATAAAAATTAACTTTTATAAGTTACCAAACACTTTAATAAATCAAAGAATCGAATTATTTAGCATATCCTCTTCTTTCTTCTTCTTTTTCCTGTCTTCTCTTTTCTTCTTTTTCTTTTTGTTTTCTCTCTTTTCTTTCTTCAACCAACGAATATAACACTGGTGTAAAGAACAATGTCAAGATTGTACAGAATGAAAGTCCAAACATTACTGCAATCGCCATTCCTTGATAGTATCCCGAACTTCCTTTACTCGAGAATACCATTGGCAACCAACCTAATACTGTTGTAAGCGTTGTCATTAAAATTGGTCGTAGTCTTGAACCACAGGCTTCTACTAAGGCATCATGAATCGACCAGCCTTTTTTCCGCAATCCCGCAACGAAATCAAGCATTACAATCGCATTATTAACCGCCATACCAAATAACATCAAGATACCAATCATAACGAACATACTAAGTTGTACTCTAGTTATCGCTAATCCTAAAATTACTCCAATCATTGATAATGGCAATGTTGTCATAATCATAAGTGGCAAGATAAATGATTCCAACTGAACCGCAAGTACTGTATAAATCAACACAATCGCAAGTAACAAGTCTTTCTTAATTTGTCCACCCATTTCAGATTGGTTTTTAGCTTGTCCTGCTACCCCAATTTTGTATCCTTCAGCTGGATTTGCCTTCTTGAATGACTGTTGAATAAATGTCGCTGCATCGTTAAATCCTTTTGATTTATCCAAGTTTGCACCAACTGTTACAATTCTTTTACCATTTTCTGTTGAAATAGTTGACGCACTTTCTTCATATTGCATTGTAGCAATATCTCCTAATCTAACATAAGTTCCTTTTATTAGTTTTTTTATCTCTAAATCCATAATTTTATTCAATGAATTTTTTTGATTTTTTTCCAATTCCAACACTACATCCAATGTTTCTGTACTTTGAGTTACATCAATTGGATTTGCTGATCCAGATGCTGTCATAAACAACATTTGAGTAATATCTGTTACAGTTATTCCATAACTTTCCGCTTTTACTCTGTCAACTTCCAATTTAGCTTGTGGATATCCACCTTCAGTCGATGACTTAACATCCTTAAACCAAGACTGGCTCTTCATATCATTCATTATCGAATTTGCAATTCTATTTAATTCTTGTGGGTCATCACCTTCTATTTGAAACGAATAATCCTTCTGCGATAAACGACCTCCTGCTTTTTGTGGTGAAACCGCAAGTGTTACATTTGGTAAATCTTTTAATTTTTCTCTGACACGGTTCATTGCCTTCATCGTATCTTTCTTTACATCGACATTTATTGTCGCTGCACTTTTTGAGGCAATAACATTTATATCTTTAGTCGCTGGATCTGCTTTTACAACAGCTTCCATTTTATTTGCAATATCTTTTGACACATCTAAATCTAATCCTGTCGCAAGTGTCGCAACTACCGAATATTGATTATCGTCAATCGTTGGAAAGAACGTAGTTTTTTTACCGTTTTTTTCCTATTCCAAATACAACTATAACAAATGTTATTGTAACTCCAATTACCATTTTCCATCTATTTTCCAATACTTTTGCCACTAATTCTTTATATTTATCTCTAAATGCATTAAATTTAGCAGCTTTTTCAGCATTATCTGATATTTTTTTAACATCTAAAAATAAACTCGAAGCCATTGGAACCCATAACATCGCAACAATAATCGAAGCTGACAACGCAAACATCATTGAAAATGCAATACTCTTAAATACTTCCTTAGCAAGTCCTTCAAATAATATAATTGGTAAAAATACACAAACTGAAGTTGCAGTTGACGCCATCATCGGAAGAATTACTTCATTTGTACCCCGTATCGCTGCTACATCTGCTGGTTCCTTATTAATCTGAATGTGATCAAAAATATTATCCAGCGTAACAACTCCGTTATCTACTAATGATCCAACTGCAAGTGATAATCCCATTAACGAAACCATATTCAATGTTATCCCTTGTGTTGTAAGTAAGAAGAATGTAAACATTGCTGAAATCGGAATCAATGTTCCCACAACTAATGACGCTCTCAAGTTTTTCAAGAATACAAAAAGTACTATGATTGTAATGATAACCGCTTGTATCCCAGAACTTGCAACATTTTTTATTGATTCACTAACTTTTTTTCACTGTTATCAACTATTATATTATAACTAGAACCTTCTGGAAATAATGGTTTTGCTTCTTTCAAAGTTTCCTTAGCCTTTTTAGCAACCTCCACCAAGTTACCATCTTTACTCTTTTGAATCATAACGGCAACCATTTCTTTTCCATTATATGTTACATATGATGTAGGATCCTCTGTTCCATACTCAACTTTTGCCACATCAGCCAATCTAACTGTTTGATTATTTTGATTTGAAATAACGATATCCTGAATTTGATCAAGCTCTTTTAATTCTCCATCAACTTTTAGGATAAATTCTTTCGTCCCATCAGTTATTGTACCTGCTGGTGTTACCGTATTAGCTGCTTTTATTTTACTATAAATTTCTGCCGCTGACAAATTATATTCCTTTAATCTAGCTGGATCCAGCCAAACTTTAATTTGTCTTGTCGCATTACCCATTACAGAAATATTACCGATACCTCTATTTCTCTTCAATCTAGGTTGTAATGTTTCTTCAACAAATGATGTTATTAACTCTTTATTTTTCCCAGTAATTCCAATCATTAACGCCATGTTGGAACTCCCTGCTATATCTAATTTTGATACTGTAGGATCTTTAAAGTTATCATCATCTGGCAATTGTCCTTTTATTTTATCTATTTGTGTTTGAACTTGTACTTGTTTAATATCTGTATCTACACCATAGTTAAACTCTATCGTAACTACTGATGAACCATAAGATGAAGATGTTGTAATATTTTTAATTCCATCTACATTCAATGCCGCATCTTCAATTTTTTTAGATACTTGTGTTTTTACATCTTCCGCTGTCGCTCCAGTCCAAGTGGCATTAACAACAACTATCGGTATATCATAATCTGGTATTCTTTCCTGTTTCATACCTGTCATCGCTACCCAACCAGCAAAAATCATAAATATAAGTATCATCGTTGTCGACACTACTCTCTTCGTTGCAAATTCTGCTACTGTCATTTTATCTCATACGATTGCAATAACCGTACGCTCCTTTCTCTATTTTTCTATTACTGCACAATATTTACTTTTTCATTCGCTTGTACAACATTTTGTCCATCAACAACTAACTGATCACCAGCTGTCAAGCCATCACCAGTCACTGCCGCATAAGTTTCATTTTGATTAGAAATATTTATCGGTATCATAACTGCTTTTCCATCTCTAATAACATAAATAACTTGCTGAACTCCTCTTACTACAATCGCCTTTTTAGGAATAATCAACCCATCTTCAGCTCCTGTTGCAATATTTGCTTTTCCATACATTCCACTTTTTAACTCTCTATCTGGATTAGGGAATTTAACTTTTACAATAAATTGTCTACTAGCTGAATCAGCTGAAGCTGCTATTTCATAAACTGTTCCAACAATTTCCTTACCATTCAATTCATCAACTTTTATAGTTGCTTGTGCTCCCATTTGAATTTTTTTAACAATTTCTGCTGGAACTCCAATTTCCAATTTCATTTCACTTTCATTAACCAATGTAAATAATTTTGCTCCTGCTGATACTTGTTGATGTCTTTCTAAATCCATATTTGCAATATATCCGCTAACTTTAGTTTTAATAACAGTTTTACTGTTAGTATCATTTGCTGTAGCCAAATTAGCTTGTGCCGAACTCAAACTGTTTCTTCTAGAAGATAATGCATTTACCGCTGTATTATAGTTACTTCTAGCTGAATTTAAGTTAGCTTGTGCCGAACTTAATTTTGTTTGTGCTGTCAAGAAATCAGTTTCTGTAATTAATCTTTTATCATATAACATTTTATATTTTTGATAATTAATTCTCGCTTCTTCCACTGCTGCTGCTGCTGAGGCAATATTTCCTTTAGCTGCACTAATATCTCCATGTGCCGAACTAATATTAGATTCTGCCGTTCTTACATTTGAAACAGCCTCTCTAACACCAGATCTTGCCGCTTGATTATCAATCGCCACAATTACTTGCCCTGCATTCACATAATCACCATTTTTCCCGTTAATTACTACAACTTCTCCACTTGAAGTCGCTGTATACGGTATTTCTTCTATCCCTTTTATCGACCCACTCGCCGTGTATCCCAACGACATTTGATTTTGACCGATTACTTGCACTTTTACTGGTCTTGCTGTAGATGAATTTCCTTTTGGTTTTTTCTTTCCGCATGAAACAGTAAGCAATGCTAGCACCATCATCGCTACAATTATTTTTTTTATTTATTTTCATTTTTTTCCTCCCTATTTTTTTATTTTTTTCAGTAGTATTTATAAAAATCTATAAATTTAAATTATTTTTTAAATAACATATTATTAAAACTTCTTGTAACTCTTTATTTATAACATCTTTAATCCAAATATGCTCCATATTTAGAAACTAGGAAATAATAATTCAATTTAGCTTGTGCATAATTTACTCTGGCTTGTCTTAAATTAGTTTCAGATTGCAATAGATTTTCCATCGTAATTAATCTATATGAATATCTTTCTCTTTCCATTTCATAAGATTCTTCTGCCTTTTGAACCGCTAATTGCAATGCAGCTATACTTTTTTCCAATGCTCTTAATTGATAATAAGTTTTTTTCATATTTGTTTGAACAGCCTCCAAAGTTTGATCCACTTGAAGTTCTGTTATTTCTTGAGTTTTTTTCGCATATTTTACGTTGTTTTTTCTTGTTCCCCAGTCAAATATGTCCCAGCTCCAATTCACACCAGCCGAAGTCGTAAAGTTTCTTGGTTTCAAAATATTTCCAAATCTATCTTGACTTTGTAATGTTCCGTAATTTATTACTCCCACTAACAGTTGGTTTGTAAATCTGCTTCTTCCAACTTTAACATTTTTCTTACTCAAATCATTTTTGTTTCATAGAAATTTTATACTCTGTATTTTCTGTTTTCAATTTTTGATAAATCATCTTCTAATTTAACTGTTTTTCGTAAAAGTTATCCTCAACTCCAAATGGAACAATTTCAATTTGTGAACTGTCTTTTCATTCCAATCAAAATTCCCTAACGATTCCTTCTGAAACTTCAATATTTCCTTCTTGTTCTACGATTTGTGCTTCAATTGATGACAAACTTCTTTCTGCTTCTGTAAGCTCTGGCTGAGTCGTCATTCTCAAATCATACAATTCTTTTTGTGTTTTTCAAATTTTCATTTAGTGTTTCCTTTCGATTTTCTGCAACACTCCCAAATGTACTCATTGCATTATAAACATCAATATACGCTTGAACTGTGCTTAAAACTAGTATCTTTTCTAACTTTATCCAGATTAAGTTGTGACAACGTCAAACTTTTCTTTACTTATTTCATGATTCAGTTTCAATTTTCCACCTGTATAGATCGGTTGCGACAATGTCAAGTAATGTTGATAAAGCCTCTCCCGTTTTTAGTAAAAAAATCTTTATCCAAAATGCTCTTGAGCGCTTCCAGAATAACCCTACTGTAAAAAAATCTGCTTAGCCCAGGCTCTATCTACATCAATTTTTCCCTTGCTCTGCTTTTCAACATCTCAATCTTAATGTCCTTTATTATTTTTTTAATTGCCATCTCTGCTGCTTCTTGTATCGTTATTTTTTTCTGCAAAACTCGGAATTGCAATTAACAATAATAATGCATACTATCATTCTCAATTTATTTTTTTCATCTTGTCCTCCTGTTTAATCTATTTTTAATGCATTATCGATGAATTTTTACAAATTTCATTAATTAATTTCTGATTATCCTCTACTATCCCATCAAACTCTTCCCTTTGAGGAAAAAAAGTATATTCTTTTTTTACATACAATTTTTTTAATCAAATAATTATTAATTGCCGAAAATTATAAAAATCTGAAATAATTTCCATATCGTATTCTCTGTTACTTTCATATCTTAAAAAGTATATTTTCCTTGATAAAACTCTTAAAAAAATTTTTGTCATTTCTTCATGAAATTTCCCTACATTTGTATTCTGGGTAAAAGAATTCATTATTCCAATATCCACATTGTTCAAAAAGTTCTAGAATACTTTTTAAATCTTTCTTTAATAAAATTTTTCCAAAGTTTTTTTCGGATTTTCATCAATTTTCTACTTTTCGAATATTTTTTTCCATTTCAGATTTTTTACTTTCTAATAATTCACATAAAAGTTCCTCTTTCGTCTTGAAATACGTATAAAAACTCCCTTTTGAAATTCCCTAATGCCTTTGTTATATCCTCAACTTTTTGTATCCATATACCCATTTTTCCTAAATAATTCAAAGGCCTTTTTCCAATATTTTTCCTCTTTTTTTGTTTTTTTATATTTTTTTCTCTTTTACAAACATCTTCCTACCTAACAATAAAAATTGACTTACAAGTCATTATATTATAATATAATTTTTATAATTTGTCAATCTTTTTCCTTGTAAAAATACCTTTTTATTAGATAAAGCAGTTAAGTTAATTTTTTTCAAAAATTCTAATATCATTTTCCATTAAACTAATGGATTCATCTCTGAACCTCCCACGACTAAAGTAGCGAGTGTTCTTGCACTATTTAATAAATTTTTGTTTAACAAAAAGATAGCAAGAAGTCGTAGGCTTTCTATAAGTGGGAGATGAATTGCTTTTTAAAAGTTGAAAAAAAGGATACACTTATGATACAATTTTTTTATAAAAATATTGAAGAGAAGTCATTAAAAATAATATTCAAAAATCAAAAGAAGGTGTAATTTTTATGAAATATAATTTAGCATTCAAATATAGAATTTATCCAAATAAGGAGCAGGAGTTGTTGATAAACAAGACTTTTTGGATGTGTTCGTTTTGTTTACAATACGATTTTGTATACTGCAAATAAATTTTTATGAAGAAACTGGGAAAAAAATAAAATAATTACACCTGCTAGTTTGAAAAGTGAAAAATCAATTTCTGAAAGAAGTAGACAGTCTGGCACTTTCAAATGCTCAATTGAATGTAAAACGATCGTTTACGAATTTCTTTCAGAAGAGGGCAAAAAATTTCCAAGGTTCAAATCTAAAAAGACTAGTGTTAAAAAGTTACACGACAAATTGTGTGAACAATTCGATACGAATTGAGGAAAACAAGTATTTGGTTTTGCCAAAATTGAAAAAGAATAAAAATTAAAATATCATAGAGAAATACCAAAGAATTATAGAATAAAGTCAGTAACACTAATAAATAGTAATGGAAATTATTATGTTTCTATCTTGACGGAATTTGAAAAAGAAGTTCAAAAAAATACCAAGTAATGATAAAGTAATTGGGCTTGATTTTTCAATGTCTGAATTATTTGTCAGTTCTGAAAACCAAAGGGCTGATTATCAAAGATATTTTTAGGATGTTGGAAGAAGAATTGAAAAAAATTACAAAAATCATTATCAAGAAAAAGTGAAATTTTCTAAAAATTGGTATAAACAAAAATGAAAAATATCAAAATTGCATGAGTATATTAAAAAAATTGTCGAAGAGATTTTTTTGCATAAATTATCAAAAAAATTGTCTGAAGTATATGATGCTGTGGTTGTTGAGGATTTGAATATGAAAGGGATGAGCCAGTCATTAAATTTTGGGAAAAGTGTAGGAGATAATGGATGGGGAATGTTTTTGAGGATGCTTGAGTATAAACTGATGTTTTTAGGAAAGCAATTTTTGAAGATAGATAAGTGGTTTCCGTCGTCGAAAACTTGCAGTAAATGTGGAAATATTAAAGAGGAACTGAAATTATCAGAAAGAAGCTATAAATGTGAGTGCTGTGGAATTGAGATTGATAGAGATTACAATGCAGCACTGAATATAAAAAACATTGGAAAATTGATGTTGGAATATTAGGAAAATAAAAAAAAACAGGGCAGGGACTGCCCGAAGAGCTTGGTAAATATATTTGGCTAGCAAAAGCAGATACTTCCCAAGAAGCTCCCGCTTCTGAAAGCGGGAGTAGTTCACATAAAATATTGATCTTTTACTAAAAAAATTTGCTATTTGAAAAAATAATAAAAAAAAATGCAAAACAGCATAATTACTGATTTGCACTATATATTCTAATTTTAGTTGTTATGATGGTGCCCAGACGCGGAATCGAACCACGGACACAGGGATTTTCAGTCCCTTGCTCTACCGACTGAGCTATCTGGGCAAATGGCGGAAGTGACGAGACTCGAACTCGCGACATCTTGCGTGACAGGCAAGCACTCTAACCAACTGAGCTACACCTCCATAAAAATGGTGGTCACAATTGGGCTCGAACCAATGACCCCCTGCTTGTAAGGCAGGTGCTCTCCCAACTGAGCTATGCGACCACATCAACTTTATTACTCAATAAGTATAACATATATTTTCAAATATTTCAACTCTTTTTAAAAAAATTTTTATAAATATCCATATTTTTTTAATTCAAGTTATCAAATCCCTGAAAAATTATACTTATTTACAATTCTAAAAGGAGTGTCCAGAATTTTGTGTAAACTAATAGATAAATCCAGTAAATTCAGTACTTTTGCATAACAATATATCAAAATTTGCATGTCTTACAAAAATCCTCCACTACTGGATATTTTTTTCTCATATTTCAAGTATTCTATTTACAAAAAAATTTCTGCACACTCTTCATTTTTATTTTTTTTACCAGTAAATTTCCCGTCCATACTTCCCAAAAAGCTGACAAAAATTCTTCCTTCATCATTTGTCTTAATTTGATAAAAATTCCACTCTTTTTAAATGTCTTATTTACTTCCTTTACCAGTTCCCTAAAAATCAAGCCTGTTATTCGCTGTAAAAATAAAAAAATTAGCTTTCCTTCATCAAATGTATATTCTCCAATAACAAGATTCATTTCAGGAAGCAGTCTTTTTACAATCTTTTTACATTTAAAATATGCTTCATCAGCCTTTTTATCCAAATCTGCTAATTTTTACTTCTTCCTCTGTCAATTTTCTTTTTACTTCCCTAATTTTCAAATCATCTTGATCAGCATTCTGCCTATTTAATGCAATTCCAAGAACTATTCCTATCTGTTCCCTCACGAATTGTATCTACAAGAACGTAATCTCCCTTTTTATAATCTTCCGAATCGCTTATCATAAATGGATAAACTTTTTGTTTTCCCTAAATTTTATATTTATTATCTTCATAAAAATCCCACCTTCCAAAAAGCTGAAATGCCCTCTTTCACTTATTATTAAATGATCCAGCAACCGTATTTCTATATTTTCCAAAACTTCCTTTACCTTTCTCGTCAGCAAAATATCAGATTCTGACGGCTTTAATGAGCCTGATGGATGATTATGCACCAGAATTACTCCTTTTGCATTATATTCTAAAATTTTTACCAATTCCCGAATATAGACCGTGCTTCTGTCGATCGTTCCAAAAAAAAGTTCCTCTTCCTTTAACAGTTCATTCTGTGTATTTAAAAATAATACCTTAAATACTTCAATATCCCTGCTTAAAAGGGAAAATTTCAGATAATTCAGCAATTTCAGGTTGCTTGAAAGTACGATTCGCTCATTATATACTTTTTTTATACAATTCATTTTCAATTATTTCAAATAAAAGTTTAAAAAAATACGGCTGCCCTTTCAGTCATATATTTATTTTTGCAGTTCTTCCCTAGGCTGTTTCAAAAATCGTATACAAATCCCGATATTTCCTTAAAAGTTCCCCTGCAATTCCTCTGCAGTTTTTCCTAGTAACTGTATAAGTAAGCAATAATTCCAAAAATTTCACAATCTGTAAATCCTTTTGCCCCTGTTGACAGAAATCGCTGCCTTTAGTCTTTCTCGATGACCCTTTTCCTTTTTCTTCATCCAGCATTCGTTCAAAAATCTATTTTTATTATTTTTTTATTCCCATTATCCCTCTTCATTTTTTTCCCCCAGAAAAATATCATAATACAAGCCAAATTTCTCTAAAAAAATGCCTTGCTTTTTACTTAAATAGTTTACCATAAAACTAAAAAAATAACAAACTAAATTGAGAATATTGAAAAAAATTAAAGGCAAATAATATTTGAAATATAAAAAAATTATGGTAAAAATTTATCAAGGGCTTTTCTTTAAAAAAATAATGAAATTAAAAAAAGCTATTGAATGTATCTGGATAAAAAAATAGCAAAGGAGGATATCTATGAAAAAAATATTATTATTTTTTTAACAATTTTCGGTATGTTAATATCAGCGGGCATTGTTTCAGCAGAAACAACTACTGCATTAAAGACCGAAAAAATAAAATATCCCAAAGGGATAAGAAGTGTAACATCTGTAACGGAAGTTTTTGGAACAGGACAGCAAATTACGCATATTATTGTAGAATTTAATGAAAAGGTAGTAAATTCGCAATTGACAAAGAATACTTTTACAGTATCAGACAGAACTGTTGAAAAAATCTATTCAAATACCCGTCCAGAAAGAACTGATATTGTAAAAGACGGAAGATTTGTCATTATTGAATTAAATCCAAAGGACAGCGGGGCTTCTCTTCGCCTTGAAGGAAATGATGAAGTTGGATTTCAAATGAAAAAGGCAACTTCTAAAATAACACAAAAGGAAGATATTTTATTTACAAATGGTAAAAAATTGGAAAAAAGCATTGCAATACTTGAAAATAATAAAACTAGAAACCTGATTGTGGAAAACTTTAAGCAGTTTGTGTATAAAGATCCAAAAACTGGGACAAGTGTGAAATATAATCTTTATATTCCAAAAAAATTATGACAAGAATAAAAAAATATCCGCTTGTACTGTTTATGCACGATAAGGGAGTTCTGAGCGAAGACACGAAAACTGCTTTATTTCAAGGAAATGGCGCAACTTCATTTGCAGCTCCTGAAGAACAGGCAAGACATGAGGGCATTTGTGCTAGCTCCTCAATATTCAAGACAAGTAGTGGATGACAATGGAGATATTACAAGCGATCTGGATGCGACTGTAAATTTGATAAGAGATTATTTAATTTCAAAAATATAGCATTGATGAAAAAAAATTATATGCAACAGGACAGTCAATGGGTGGAATGATGGCTATTGTCATGAACTACAAATATCCAGAATTGTTTGCAGCTTCATATTTGGTAGCTTGCCAATGGAATCCAAAAGAAGTGTCTACTATGGCAAAAAATAATCTATGGATAACAGTTTCAACTGGCGATGCGAAAGCCTATCCAGGAATGAATGCAATTACAAGCGAACTTATAAAAAGAGGAGCCACAGTAGCAAAAGACAATTGGAGAGCCGATTACACAGATGCACAATTTCTAGAAGGCGCAAGAAAGGTTATTGCCCAAAAGTCAAACATAAAATACACAACACTTGAAAAGGGCACAAATCCATACTTGCCAAAAGATGCCAATCCAGGTTTAGAACACTCTGGAACTTGGAAAGTAGCCTATAATATACCTGGAATAAAAGACTGGATGTTTTTACAGTCAAAACAATGAAAAGCATTGAGAAATTTTAAATAAAAATAGGAAACAGGAAGGGAGAAACTTTGACTTTTAGCTATTTTAGTCCAATTCACATAGAAACCTTTGTAGTATCAACTTTAATTTGCATATTTTTTTATTTTATATTCCAAGAATTTTTTTAAGAATGTAAACATAGAAAAAAATATTCAACAATTTTTAGGTTATTTTTTTATTAATATTTAAAATAATCGACTCAATTTACAGGTTAATGTACCAAAATGAGCCTATAACCAACGTTATGCCAATACATCTTTGTAACTTTGCAGCAATTTTCGCAGGATTATATCTAATTTTTCAGGACAAAATTTTTTTATATAATGCTGTTTACTATTTAACTTTTGGACCAGTTTTTAGCATTAATTTTACCTGGAATAATCTATTATCACGATAATTATTACGTATATTTTTTTATGATAATGCATGCGCTTATTGTATTTACAGCTTTTTTTGGATCCGCTTATTTAGGGTGGAAAAACCTACAAAAAAAGGACTTATTCAATCAATAATTACATTACTTCTCATATTTTTTTATATGCATTTACATATAATTTTATTTTTAAAGGAATAAACGCAATGTTTTTTTAAGAACTCATATTATTTCACAAGTGAGATTTTTATAAAAACCAATCTGGCTATATGATATTGTTTTAATATTGACAATGATTTTTTTACAATTTTTGCTATATCTTCCAATTAAGAAAGATAAATAAAAACGATATTAGATTAGTTTAATTTTGAAAATAAAAATAAATTTTGAATTGTAAGATTAAGAAGTGAAAAAAATTAAGAAGAAATAAAAAGTACACCACTGATATTAGTATTATTATGTATATATGATTTTTAGTATTTTTGGTGTACTTTTTTTAATGGAAATATTATTCAGCTTCAGTATGAGCTGCTTTTTCTTGTTCAAATTTTTTTCTAAAAATAACTTTTTGTTATTTCAGCACGAAGTTCAGGTTTGATAGGATGAACTATGTCCTTAAATTCTCCATTTGGCATTCTTCTTGATGGCATTGCCACAAAAAGTCCGTTTTGTCCATCAATTATTTTTTTAATCCATGAACGACAAAACTTTCGTCAAATGTAATGTCGGCATAAGCCTTCAATCTTTCGATGTTTTCTGTCTGTCTTCCAATTCTAATACGAATATCAGTTACTTTCATAAGTCTTCTCCTTATTTTATAGTTTTATTTTCCAATACAATTATACCTTATTTATCGTAAAAAAACAAGAGAAAAATGATAAAGAATATAATATTTCCTTAATTTATTTAAAGTAACTTTAAGTACAGATTATTCAATTATCTCAATATAGTCTTCAATAAATTCTTTTTCAGACTTTCAGGCGGTAAATCCAGCACTTTTTACCTTTATATTTTTTTATTAAAATATTTTATTTCAAAAAAATATCGCCTTTTTTCACATCATAGGAAGATTTTTTTAGGATCTCCATTTACAACAATGTTTCCATTATCTGCAAGTTCCTTTGCCACTGTTCTTCTTTTTTTATAATTCTTGTTACCTTTTAAAAAATTTATCTAAACGCATTTTTTTATTTTACTCCTAAATTTTCATTATTTAGACATGTTCAATAGCCTGTTTTTTTATTTTATTAAATTCTAAATTTTCATGGTTATCAAACAGGTTTATTTTTATATTTTTTTCATTCCTTCATACCATGCTGTATTTGTTTCTACAAATCCTACATTATCATTTTCCTTCAGGAACAATCCTCTCACTTTACTCTTTTTATTGCTGAAAATATGCGGATTATCAGTTGTTGACTTAGCCATTAGGGCCTTTTTGATTTTTTCCTGATCTTCCTTTGACAAAGTTCTTGTATTAAACACAATTGGTCCATTATAAACAGGAATTGATTTTATAACTGTAAAACTTTTTCCTGCAAATTCTCCAAACGGTGCAACTGCTCCTTTTTTAACTTTATATGTAGCCCCTGAATTAAAGTCTTTTCCAGCAACTAATTCATATATTGTAAATGATTTTGGAATAGCAAATGTTGCAACATCAACATCCCCTTTAAATAATAAAACTTGAGTCCCAGGATGCGAGTTTCCAAACATAACTTTTGAAAATACCTTATTTCCCAACAATTCATCTGTATTTTTTAGCCCAAATTCCTTTACAATTACCTCTCCAGGTACTTTAAATCCAGATGTAGAACTGTTTGTAACAAATCCTATTGATTTACCTTTAATCTTTTTCAGGTCAAATCCATTCCCAGAACGGTATTTATCGGCATCTTCCCCTCTTACTGCAATAAAGCTGTAATAAAGGGCATCTTTTAACGTTCCACTTTCTCCTGAATTTGTCAGCACAGCCTCAATATCCTTTGTACGCTTTCTAGCATTCAAATATGCCTCTGCTCCAATATATGCAATTTGTGATTGCCCAGAAACAATATTTTCCACCGTAATATTATAATCAGTTGTCGTAACAATCTCAACCTTTTTCCCAGTCGCCTCCTGCACAATCCGAGCAAATTCTTCCCTTGACTTCTTCAATGAATCATTAGTTTCGTTTGGCAAAAATACAATTTTAATCGTATCATTCTTTTTCCCGCAACTAATCGCAAATAAAAAAACTATTACCAGCAACAAACTTCTCAAAATATTTTTTTTCATAATACCTCCGCCATAAAAATAATATAAAAATTTTTTTATATTATAACATTTGTTATTTTTCATAGTCAATTCTAAAAAAATTTTTAAAAATAAAAAAATCTTTTTGACAGATATACAACGCTAAATCCCGTTTAAAAAAATAGAAATTATATCGTGGACTTCGACCGTAATTTTGCAAAGTTATACAAAGTTATTTTTTTATAGTATAAAAACTAAAGGACATACGGTTATCCAAATAATTTGAAATTTCATTTATATGTAAATCTTTAGTAATTTCAAATTATTGTTACTAATTTAAACTTCCACAAAGTGATTTGCTCGAATCTCTTGGTTAGATACAAATTTATGCAGAAAATTAGTTTTTATTTTACTTCGTCTTTTTATTCCAATTCCTTTTCTTGCAATAACAAAAAGAAGCACCTATATGGATATTTAATTTCATCCTGTTGCAGAATTTATTCTTAGCAATCCAGCTAGTCCAAGCTGGATTTATTTTTATAACATTTACTTTATTTCTGAAAGCTATATTTGTTATTAGTTTATCGTATAGAGTATATGATAAACTATGCAACATATATTATTATATTGCTTACCTTTTTAGTTTTAGCTTTTTCTGTTTTGAATTTTTAGCTTTAAAAATTCAAATTTTTCAATGCAAATATCTTTTTCCTGTTTCTAAAGCTCTTTTCAATATTTTTAGAAATACATTTTTCTAAGTCAGATTGTGTCTTGCTTCCTTTTCCAAAACGATATTTTTAGAATATCAGTTCCTATCAAATTTGAATTTCTATCTATTTCACTCAAAAGCAATAAAAGCCTTTATTAAAATCAAGTCCAATTATTCCATAAGTTTTTCTTGTTAAAAAGTTACTTTTTATTTTTCAATTCTATATTCAAAAGTGCAATGCAAGTAATATCTGCTATTTTTACGAATTATAGAATAAGTTAATAGTGTTGAATTTTTGTTTTGCAATGCTTTTATCAATTCATTCTTATAATTATTAAAATAACATTTTCCAAACACATATTTTGTTTCTGTATCAAATCCAAAATCTTTTCTTATTTTATGTTAAATTGATTATTTTTATTATTATAACTCAATTGTAACATTTGATTTCTACCAGTTTCATCTTGACTTCCAATATATAGTTATTTTGACTATCACGCTGTAACAAAAATTTTTGCTTTTTACTTTTTAATAATTTTTAGTTCCAAAACACAATTTATAATTTCCTGTTTTTATTTTCCCATTTAAGTTGTTCAAGTCTCATTTTAAATTTATTTAATCTCATTTTTAATGCTCTTGATTTTTAAATTTCGATATGTAAGATGATTGATTGTTATTTTATTATTTAGTTTTTCTTGCAATTTTAAAATTTTATCATCAAGTTTTTCAATACTTTCTTTTAAAGTTTTTAATTTTATATTCTTTTTGAGAAACTTCATATTTTTTTAATTCAATAAGTGCATTAATGCGTCCTTGAACATCTCTAAGTATAGAATCAGCTGTTCTTCTACTAATATTATGCTCTTTCATAAAAATCTTGTCTAAATTTTTTTATATTCAGTTTTAATTCCTTTTATATTTTCATTCTTGAATATATGAAATGCTTTCCTCTGTAACTTGCAGAAATATACACAAGCATTTTCAAAATATTCAATTATTTCTTTATTATTAGTTTTATGTAGTTGAGTAACAGTTGTATATTTCCGCTTTAGCATTTCCTCCTCCTTTACTTCATTATATCTTCAATGTCAAAAATCAGGTTCTAGTAAATCCTCTTTTACCTTTTCTAAATAATGTTCTACAAAAAATTGTGCTAGTTTTTCTTTCCCAATTAAATCTTCAAGTTCATCAACTGTTCTTAATTCTTTCAGATGTTCAGTCACTATTTTTATTTCCTTTGTTTCCATCTATTTCCCTTTCTTTTCTGTAATTTTTATTTTTACTTCTCATTCCATATAATTTTTCCTGAAAAAAAGCTATAAGTGACATTATATCTTCCATAAGTTCCTGCTCTATAGACTTTTTAACATCAACATCCTTAACAACTATTATTTTTGGTTTCGTGCATTTCACATTGTTCTCAAATATTCAAATCCAAATCTTGTCAACCTGTCCTCATAAGTAATAAATATTCTTGAAACTTCATTATTTAAAACCATTCTTAATAGCTTTTGGAACTGTTTTCTTTTTATAATTTAATCCACTTCCTACTTCAGATAAAATTACAGGATTTATCAAATCATTATTAGTTTTAATAGAAACTGTATCTGTCTCATCTAAATCTCCATGTTTTTGGTCGTGACTTGAAACTCGACAATATATTACATCTTTTTGCAGGCACTCTATTTCATCACTCCATAAATTATTTGCTTTAAGGAGTTCAATTAATTTATCTTTTTGTTAAACTTCTTGTACCATAATCAGTTTTAGAAAATTTTACTTTTCCTAAACTTTCCCAACGCCTATAATGTTCCATTGGTAACACCTACAAACTTTGCCACTCACCCTAATTTGTAAACTTCTTTTTCAAATCTTTGCTAGAGTACATTTTTGCTCCTTTTTACTTTTCTCAATAAATTATACATCATTTTTCAAAAAGTTAGTAAAAAGGTCATCTAAAAGCTATTTTTATAAACTTTTAGATAACTTTTAAAAACTATTGTTTTACCCTCATAACTATAGTAAAATTGCCTTAAAACTGAACTCAAAAGCTATGACTATTTTACTCAAATCCTGGATTTATATAATTTTTAGCAGTATAATTCGCCATTTAAATAGAAAAATAGCATAAAAAAATTTAAAAAAATAATTTTTTTCAAAAAAACCTCTCCAATTGAAAAAAACTCTTAATCTCACCTTTTTCCTGCTTCATCCTTTTTTTACCAAAACTTCAATTTCTCCATTTTTCATTAATATCTTGTGCAATTCCCAGAACTTTTTCATTTCCAAATTTCAATTCTATCTTTTTATTCTTCAAATAATTTATTTCATTTATTTCCTTTAAAATCTCTTCCCACGATCCATTTCCCAAATTTTTCACACAATATTTGAAATTCAGAAACAATATTTTTTTACAATTTCATCAATTTTTATATTTTTTTTATTTGTCGCCTGTGTCAATGAAATTGCCTTATTTTTTTCAAATTTTTCCGGCAATATATTATTTACATTTATCCCAATTCCAACAATATAGACATTATCTGTTTTTCCATCAAAATCCCGCATAACTTCTTATTTTCCAAGTAAACATCATTTGTCCATTTAAATTTATACTCTAAATTTTTCTATTCCCCTAATCCTCTTATTGTCGCAAGCCCAGCAATTAAAAGGCAATTTCAAAGTAATCCTCAATTTTCCCAGTTTTCTCTTTCCTCCAAAAAGCTGAAAGATAGCCATTCCCTCCATAGAAACCCAGTCATTCTGCCTACGTGCCCTCCCATGAGTCTGATTTTTAGCGCAAATAACGTCAAATTCCTCATAATTCCTATGATTTCTTTCCAAATAATCATTCGTTGAACCCAATTCATTAAATTTATACAAATTTATATTTTTCATTTTTTTCTCCTTCCATCTATTTATTAATTTAAAAAAATACTCCCATTAAATATAATACTTCAAAAATTAATGAGAGTAATGATTTATCTAAATATTATTAAAAGAACTCCTGCTGCTACAGCCGATCCAATTACACCAGCTATATTTGGTCCCATTGCATGCATTAGCAAAAAATTTTTAGGATTTTCAGATTGCCCAATTTTTTGAACAACTCTTGCCGCCATTGGCACTGCTGAAACCCCTGCTGCTCCAATCATCGGATTTACTTTTTCCTTTTGTGAATTTATACATTATTTTCCCAAATAGCACTCCTCCCACTGTTCCGAAAGAAAATGCAATTAATCCAAGAATAATGATTTTTATTGTTACAAAATTTAAAAAATGCTCTCCGTCAGCAGTTGCTCCAACTGTCATTCCAAGTACAATTGTAATACAGTATAGCATAGCTCCTCTTGCATGTTCAACTAAATTTGAAACAACACCTGCTTCCTTTATTAGATTCCCAAGCATTAGCATTCCAATTAGCGGAGCTGATGATGGAACTAAAAGAATAACAATAATTGTTACTGCAATTGGAAAAATTATTTTTTCTCTTTGGCTCACAAATCTAAGCTGCTTCATTTCAACCATTCTTTCCTTTTTACTTGTCAATAATTTTATAATTGGCGGCTGAATTACAGGCACAAGAGCCATATAGGAATAAGCTGCAATGGCAATTGATCCCAGTAAATGCGGTGCCAGTTTTGTTGTCAAGTAAATAGCAGTCGGTCCGTCAGCTCCTCCAATAATTCCAATCGAAGCCGCTTCCTTTCCTGTCAATCCCAGCAAAATTGCCCCAAGAAATGCCACAAAAATTCCAAGCTGCGCAGCCGCTCCCAGCAAAAGGCTTTCGGATTTGCAATAAGCGGTCCAAAATCAGTACTTGCTCCTATCGCCAAAAATATTAATGGCGGATAAATTCCCAATTTTACTCCTTGATACAAATAGTAAAGAAGTCCGCCCTTTTCCATAAGTCCTTCATTTGCCACAGCAGGTAAGTTTGCAAGCAGCATTCCAAATGAAATTGGGAGCAGCAAATAAGGTTCGTATTGTTTTTTTATTGCTAAATATAGCAAAATTAGGGAAATTATTATCATGATTAGCTGCCTTCCAGTTATCATAGATATTCCTGTTGTCCCGTAAAGAATTTTTTTAATAGTTCCATTTGAAAACCATCCTTTCCTTAGGTTTTTTTAGTAATATTGAATTTAAAGTAATTTAGGATAATACTGCCAAAACATCATCGGTATTTACTTTATCACCTTTAGTCACTTTAATTTCATTTATAACTCCATCGCAGGGTGCTACAATTGGATTTTCCATTTTCATTGCTTCTAAAATGATGATTTCATCTCCAGCTTTTACCTTTTCTCCGGTTTTTACTTTTACATCCACAATAAGTCCCTGCATTGGAGCTTTTATTACTTCATTTTTTTCCAGTTTCCCCTTTGTAAAGGTGGATTTTCATTTTTGTCTATTTTTTGTTTACCTTTTGAATCAGCTGAAGTTTCAATGTTTCCATCTTTTTCTGTAACTTCTTCCACTTCCACTTCATAAACTTTTTCTCCAATTCTGATTTTATACAGTTTAATCATATTTGTCATGCCCCTTTGTATTTCCAGATTTTATTTTATTTCCCTAATACTTCTTATTTTTATACGGCTATTCTTATTATCCCCAGCTGCTTCAATCAGAGCCGCCATCATTGCTGCCATCATAGTTTCATCTTTTATTTTTTTCCATACTAAATTTTTTTCTTTTTTTATCCAATTCCTTTTCACTGCTTAATTTTTTTCAGACTTTTTCCAAAATTCTATTATCATTTGTTTTTTTATTATCTTCATTTTTCCCTTCAAAATTTGAAAAAAATATTTAAAAAAATGATAACATAAATGAAATTAAAAAAATAATATGAAAAAAACAATTAACATACTTACAACTGAAATATAAATCGCATCTGCAAATGTTACAGCCGAATTTCCAAACAAAAATACTTTTCATATTTTAATTATTCCTTTCATTTTCTATAAAATATCACACAAAAACAACTCTAATTACAAAAAAACCTAACATTTATCCAAAATTATTTAGAGCAAAATTATATAAAACCGAACTGAAAAATTACAACTGCTTATTCAAAATTTAGTTTAATTAATTTTCACAAGTTCGATTTTAATGGATTCAAATATTTTTTTATTACTTTACTTTGTAATAACTGTCAAACTTTTTCCTTATGCGAAAGTTTCATTTTATTTCTAAGATGAACCATATCACTTACAATTTTTTTCTTCTGTATGAGTTAATTTTTTTCCCAATCTATCAGGTTTTTCCTTATCACGAGTCTTATTTATTTCCGTATCAAGTTCTAATATTTTTTTCAAGTAATGTTTTTATTCCAAGCAGTATTTTTCATACCAATCTGTTATTTCCTTTAACTTTCTTTTTGAAATAATCTATATCTAAATTCATTTTTCCACCTCTCTTTGAGTTACCAAATCCCTCCAGAACCGGGATAATAGAACTCATCAAAAAATAGCCTATTTTAAGTCCCGATCTTAAAGAAGTCTTACACCACAGCTAAAAAGTCATCAATTTACCACATCCTAATTTTTTAAAAAAATCACTTCAATATTTTTGAACACTTATTTCACCTTTTTGATTTTTTTGTTTTTCTGTTTCCTTTAAATATTTCGCTTCATATTTTTCCTTCAAATAATTTTTTGCAATTTGAGGAAAACACGCATAAGTCAATACATCTTCATCAGACTTTGCCAAGCTTCCAATTTCATTTTTCATCGTATCATATTCATTTTGCAGCAAATCGGCAGGTCTTCCAGTAAATACCTTATCATTTCCAATTATAACCGACTTAATTTCACTAGAAATTTCCACAGGTGATTTCCCATACATTCCCTTCACATAATCTTTAATTTCCTTCGGAATCATCTTATATCTTTGTCCTGTCAAAACATTAAATACCGACTGCGTTCCAAACCATTTGGCTCATTGGAGTTACTAATGGCGGATAACCTAGATCTTTTCTTACCTTCGGAATTTCACGAAGCACATCTTCATATTTATCTTCTGCTCCCTGCGCCTTCAATTGCGACACAAGATTTGAAAGCATTCCTCCAGGCAACTGATATTCCACAATGCTTGGCTCTACCGCAAGAGCTTTTGGATTTAATGTTCCATTGTCAATGTATTTTTTTCTTATTGGCTTAAAATACTCTGCAATTTCCTTCAAAAGTTCAAGATCCAATCCTGTATCGTATTTTGAACCTTTCAAAGTTCTGACAAGCGATTCTGTAGGTGGCTGTGAAGTTCCACCTCCAAAAGGCGAAATTGCCGTATCTACAATATCCACTCCAGCCTCAATTGCCTTTAATGTGCTCATTCCAGCTAATCCCGCAGTTGCATGCGTATGTAATTCAAGCGGAACTTTCAGAATACTTTTTAACTCGCCTACAAGTTCATAAGCCATATTTGGAAGCAAAATTCCAGACATATCCTTTATAGCGATGGAATCTGCTCCCATGCTTTGCATTTCCAAAGCCAGTTTTTTATAATATTCAATCGTGTGAACTGGGCTAATTGTATAGCAAATAGCAAGCTGGCTATGCCCTCCATATTTTTTAGTGCTTTCAGATGCCTGTCTTATATTTCTCGTATCATTCAAAGCATCAAATGTTCTAATAATATCAATTCCATTTTTTATCGAAAGTTCAACAAACTTATCCACAATGTCATCTGCATAATGCCGATAACCAAGTAAATTTTGCCCTCTCAAAAGCATTTGCAACTTTGTATTTTTAGCTCTTTTCCTAATTTCCCGCAGTCTTTCCCACGGATCTTCATGTAAAAATCTAATTGCCGCATCATAAGTTGCTCCACCCCAGACTTCCATTGCATAATATCCAACTTTATCCATTGTTTCTATTATTGGAAGCATTTCAGCGGTTGTCATCCTTGTTGCCATAAGTGACTGATGCCCATCCCTTAGCGATGTTTCTGTTATTTTTACTCTTCCCATAAAAACCTCCCTGTTTTAAAGCTGTCATAAAATAAACAGTTAATCTACTCAAAATACGATGGTCCAGCATTTACAATATGTTCTGGCATATTTGGATATTTTGTTTCAAAATTTTCCCTAAACATTTTAGCAAGTTTTTTAGCAGCCGCTTCATAGGCTTCCTTATTTGCCCACGTATCTACCGGATTTAACAGTTCACTTGGAACATTTGGGCAATATTGCGGAATTTCCAGGTTGAAAATATCATCGTGTCTGTATTCCACTTCATCTAAATCACCGTTTAACGCTGCTGTTACCATCGCCCTTGTATATGTTAAGTTCATACGATTTCCAACACCGTAAGGTCCGCCAGACCAACCTGTATTTATTAAAAATACTTTTGTATTGTGAAGATCTATCTTTTTACCTAGCATTTCTGCATAAACTGATGGATCAAGCGGCATAAATGGTTCTCCAAAGCAAGTTGAGAATGTAGGCTGCGGTTCTGTAATTCCACGTTCAGTTCCAGCCAGCTTAGAAGTAAATCCTGTTACAAAATGATAAATTGCCGCATCTCTCGAAAGTCTTGAAACAGGCGGTAAAACACCAAATGCATCTGCTGTCAAAAATATTACAACATTTGGAATTCCTCCAATTCCAGGAATTTGTGCATTTTTTTATATGATTAATCGGATACCCGACTCTTGTATTTTCAGTTAAGCTCTTGTCATAAAAGTCAAATTCACGTGTACTTGGATTCATTACGACATTTTCCACAAGACTTCCAAATTTTATCGCATTATAAATATCAGGTTCGTGTTCTGGATCAAGATTTATACATTTTGCATAACATCCTCCTTCAAAGTTGAAAATGCTATGATCTGACCATCCATGTTCATCATCACCGATTAACTTACGGTTAGGATCTGTTGAAAGCGTAGTTTTTCCAGTTCCTGAAAGCCCGAAAAATATAGCAGTCTGTCCAGTGTTTGGATCCATATTGGCAGAACAGTGCATAGGCAATACATCCATTTCAGGCATTACAAAGTTCATTATTGAAAATACGCTTTTCTTTATTTCCCCTGAATATTCTGTTCCGCAAATAATTCCAACTTTTGCTTCATAATCAATAATTATTGCAGCCGATGAATTTATTCCATCAATTTTTGCATTGCATTTAAAATCCTAGCGCCGCAATTACTGTAAAGTCAGCATGTCCATAATCCTTTAATTCTTCCTCTGTCGGACGGATTAAAAAGCTGATGTATAAATAAATTTTGGCTAGCTCGTTCATTTATTATTCTAAATTTCTTTCTGCAGGCTGGATCTGCTCCCGCCATTCCATCAAATATAAATATTTCCCTGATTTTGCAAATATGCAATCAATTTATTATAAATAGAATCAAATTTTTTTCCTTTTCAATAGGCTTATTCACATTCCCCCAAGCAATTTTTTTCATGAACCCCTGGAGTGTCAACAATATATTTATCCTTAGGCGAACGTCCTGTATACTTCCCTGTCGTCACAACCAAAAGCTCCACTGCTTGACAATGTACCTTCCCTCTTCTTAATGCATGTTCAACAAGTTCCGCAGGTGTCAAATTTCTATAAATTTGGATTACATTTACTATTCCTAATTTTTTTCCAAATCTTTTGTTACTTTTTTTCATAATACTCCTCCGTATTTAAAAAAATTTGTAGTCATTTGTAAAAAAATAAATGTATTTAATAAACCAATATCTTTTATTTCAACAAAGGTCAATATTCTTTAAATTTCCTAGTCTTTACTTTTACAATCAATCTATCATAAAATTAGCAATTAACACCAATAAAACAAAAAAATCCCTACTTTTATGTAGGGAAACACAAAAATATTTTTAATTTTTGAATTTGTTTGGGTTATGTTAAATTTATAATAATATTTTTATAAAAAAATAAATACAAAAATTCTTTTGATATTAAATCTTAAAAAGCAATTTAAATTTACAATTTAGATACATATCAAAAAAATTACAATTTTATAGCCAGCAGTTTTTTTTAATATGTATCAAAAATCCGATAATAATGATCTTTAATACAAATATTACTCTATTCTAGCTATATAATTGCCTAAAAGCATATTTAACATTATTTTTTTCCCTACACTAGTATTATCCCACATTTTTTTTCCTAAAAGTCAATATTTTTTTAAAAATTTTAATTAAAAGAATATTCTATGAAAAGATTAAATTATATATATATAATGATATAAA
>BNJS01003912.1_pt1 | contig 91199 bp, 118 predicted proteins | sample 8540461 | NCBI WGS metagenome assembly BNJS01 (sample SAMD00202454, study PRJDB9452) | human saliva metagenome | isolation source: human saliva | place: Japan | reverse complement strand
TTTCGCTATGTCTTCTTCGGATTATTTTTCTTGCATCATCAGCTTGGAGTTGGTACATTTTATAATAGAGTCCTTCTTTCTAAGAGTTCGTATGCGTTCGCTCGACGATTCTCCTTTATCGAGCACAAAGATTTGGTTGGCATCTTGAATGGTCGATAATCGATGAGCACATCGCTAAGTTGTTCGTCCGTTTCTCATCTTCTTAAGAGATGAAGGTAATCATTTCCCAACCGTGAATTCACCACGTTGGATTAAATATCCACCATATCCCAAACTAATTAAATAGCTGACACGAAAATCAAAACGATTGGATCGAATAGATTATTATATTTGGCAGCGTGGTTATTCTTACGCATCTTGTTGGTTGCCAAAATGACGCTGTTTCTTTTCTCCATATCCAAATGATTTCGTCACCTTAATCCCAGAAACACTCTCGTTCACATGGTTGTTAGTAGCGAGAAAGCCTGCAGACTCTTCAAAACTTTTATGTTCCGCAGAACTACAATATTCGTCGCAATCGCAAGTAGTGGCAATGGAATAATCGCAACGAGTGTCTCGCCAATCCAAAACAAAGAACATCGTCGCTAAAGTCACTAATGCTGTAATGGGCATCGACCGACATCACGCCTCACCTGCAGTCATAATAGCATACACGTCATTGGTCGCATGCGCCATTAAGTCTCCAGAACGGTACTTTTGATAAAAGCTTGGAGACATTCTTGTAAAGTGTTCGTATAGTTCTCAGTCTCTGGCCTAACGAGTTTGCAGTTCCGAAAATGAAGAGTCTCCATACAAAGCGAAGACCGTACATGGCTACTGCTGAGGAGTAACAACAATAGGTTCCATAGTAAAGACGACGTTGTTAGCGTCTTGAGGTCAATGGAATCGACCACTTCAATAACTCTTGCGGAATGAGATTGAAGACACTCATAGCGACAACGCTATAATTCCAATCGTATATCGTTTCCTCTAATTTAAAAACCACGATAATTTCTTTATTAAATACATTTTCTCTCCTTTCACATGTATCCATTGTACTATAGTCTTCTTTCTATTTCATATGGTTTAAAAAGACAACCTTTTTCAAGGTTGCCTTGTTTTATTACTTTTTTGTGTTTGCGGATAGATCCACAAGAAACAATAAGTGCAATAATTCAAGTGTCGTTACAAAGATGATACGCTGATTTGTCCTGCTGTTACTAAGTTTGAATCGAACGAGCTAAAAATACGCGCGATAACAGCTGTTGAAATCGCACCAGTGAACTGTTGCAATGTATTCACAATACTATTTCCATCTGCTTGAATCTCTGAATTTAATTGCGCTAATGAATAGGTTACATTGCTTTCTCCCATTACAACCAATCCCCTATTAAGAAGATTACGTTTAGCTAAGAGAGGGATAAATCGTTAACCCTGGAAGAAGATGCTGATAGCTACCCCCAACAACCGCAAACACTAATCCTGTTAAAATCGGCTTCAATGGTCCTGATTTATCATACCAACGACCGGACACAACAGATAATACGGCTACCATCGCAGCCCCTGGGAACATGAAGAGCCCAGCCACTGTCGCTGTTTCTCCCCAAGCTAATTGGATGTAGTTTGGATAAAATGAAACGATAATCCTATACAATTGCTTCGAAGGCTAACACGATATAAAGCGTCGCGTTGAAGCGGACAATTTGGAATGGTTTAAACGATAAGAGCGTATTTTTTCGATTAAAGTAGTAAAATGTCGCAAATGCCACGACCACCACTCCAAGGTAGATGACTGATAAATGTCTCAATCGCCATCAGTAAGCTTGAAGCTCCAACTCTAATCGTTACAAAACGCCATAAAGTTGAACGGTTTGTTTCTTCGTGATCTTTCTATCACCGCTCAAAAGCTCCCATCACTAACGAGAAAAATTAGAAAGGGGAATCAATGCGTAGAAAATGCAACGCCATCCAAACATACTCTGAGAAGACCACCACCAAATGTTGGGTCCCGATTGGTGGTGCAAGAGCGTCGTCATTCCTCCGACTCCAATCACTGTTCGTGTTGGTGTAAAAGGCACTTTTGTCATCGATATGGAACATTAATGAAAGTGCAATCCCTGTTCCAATCCCCGCATAAAGCGTCCGAGTAATAAAATCGCTAAGTTTGGTGAAATACAGTCAATTAAGGACCCCACCAATAAATAAACAGATTTGCTGCCAAAGAAGAGTTGGCGAATCGTGTAGTTTCGTGTTAAATAAGCCGCAATTGGCACGACAATGCAATAGCTAGTAAGTATCCTGTTGTTACCCATTGAATCCCTGAAGAATCCGTATTGAATTCTGTCATCAATGTTGGAAGGTAACGTTCATTGCGTAGTTTCAATTAGCACGCCACAAAGCTCGCAATCGCCGTTGCGACTACTGGCTGGAAATGACATGCCATGTTTTCGTTTTGACTCCATTGAGTTTCCTCCTTTTGCGTTATCATCGTATGACACCGCAACCTTACGAGTTTAGTAAGATGTTGCGGTTTAAATTATTTTATAACGCTGTTTCCTAACGTTTTTCTTTAATCAATTTATTTTTGTTTTGACGGCGTGCGTATTGTTGTATACCGATTTGCGCGAGCTTGTTTCCACGTCCGCCTCATGCCCATTTTGGTTCATCATACCCTTCTAGGGCCTTTCCTATTCCCATTAGACATTTGGTTCATCATCTCTTAGATCTGTTGAACTGTTTAATTAAACGGTTCACTTCGCTAAAGGATTCGAGCCGAACTCTGCTGCAAATCCGTTTACGACGAGCTTGAGATAAGATATCTGGATTTTTCACGCTCTTGTGGAGTCATGGATAAAGACGATAGCTTTCATACATGAGCTGTATCTTTTGGATCCACTTTTAAGTCGTTTAGACCAGCCATTTTATTTAAAACCCTGGAAATCATCTTCAAGATATCCTCAAGTGGTCCCATCTTATTCACTTGGTCTAATTGGTCGATAAAGCCACAGTCAAAAGGTATTGGCTTTAATTCTTTATCCGCCATCTCTGCGCTTTGCTTCATCGAAGTCTTGTTGCGCCTTCTCGATAAGGGTCATCATATCCCCCATACCAAGAATACGAGAAGCCATACGTTCTGGGGTGAAGATTTCGAAGTCTTCTAATTTCTTTCCCACGACCTGTAAAACTTAATTGGTTTTCCTGTAACTGAACGGATAGAGAGAGCTCGCACCACCACGAGTGTCCCCATCAAGTTTTGTAAGGATAACCCCTGAGATGTCCAAACGTTCGTTAAATGTTTGAGCCACGTTACGGCATCTTGCCCTGTCATTGAGTCGACAACGAGTAAGATTTCGCTTGGATTTGCGACCGCCTTGATGTTTTTGTAATTCTTCCATCAAGTTTCTCGTCAATATGCAAACGACCGGCCGTATCGATAATCACTAAGTCGCGACCATCGATTTCGCTTTTTCAATCGCTTGTTTTGCGATTTCCACTGGGCTTACTTGATTTCCAGAGTGAGAACACTGGGAAGTTGAAGTGTTTCCCTAACGTTTTGTAATTGGTCAATCGCGGCTGGACGATACACGTCGGCAGCAACTAGTAATGGGCGTTTCTTTTCATGTTTTGCCATGAAGGAAAGCTAGTTTTACCAGCAGTCGTTGTTTTACCGGCCCTTGTAGACCGGACCATCATCACTACTGTTGGCGGTTTCGCTTTCGAAACGGAATGGCGCTTGTTCGCCCCCATTAATTCTGTTAATTCTTCGTTAACGATTTTAACGACTTGTTGTGCTGGCGATAATGCTTCAAGCACATTGGCCCCTAATGCACGTTCGTTCACTTTACGCACGAAGTCTTTTTACAACTTTGAAGTTAACGTCGGCTTTAAAAGCGCAAGACGCACTTTCACGCATCATTTGTTTTAAGTCAGCTCGTAATTTTTACCTTTTCGTGAAACGGAAGTCATCGCATCTTTGCAGACGATCTGATAATCCTTCGAATGCCATAATTTCACCCTTGAGTTTATTTTATTCATCTCTTGTAATTTTGAAATGATTGAAGCAAAGCTGTGTTGCCTCAGGATAGTTTTTGAATCTCTTTTCAATTCATCATAGTGCTCTTAGCTTGATAGAAAATCAGCGACGAGATGTACTCTTCGTAGTCTTCAATAACTTTGCCGATCGGCGGATATTATCATATACTGCTTGACGGCTCACGTCAAATTCTTCGGCGATTTCACCAAGCGAACAATCAGCTCCCCATAATATAGCTCCATATATTCCGAGTTGTTTATCGGTTAAAAGGCGCCATAGAACTCTCACAAGCAAGTTCATTTGCGTTGTTTTTCTAATTCCATTCATTGCCCTCTCCCTTAAACTCATATCCTTTATTATATCAAAAGTTCCAGTCTTTTCGCTATTAAAAATAAGCGACTAGAATCACTTCTAACGCTTTTTATAAGCTTCAATGAACTTTCAATTTCAGCCAAAGTTTTTGCTAAAATGAATCTGGCTTCTGTCTTCATGCGCTCAGTAAGTTTGTCTCCACCCATTTTTATCGAAAAAGGCTTCTAAATGGTCATAATAGCCTTCCATATTATAGAAAATACAAATGCCATTGGTTTGGGCCTCACTGCACCAAGAAACCACCTTCTGCAATTTCTTCGAGAGTACCAGGGACCACCAGGAAGGCCATGTACACTTCACTGAGTGCGATCATCTGATTTTTACGCTCCGACATCGTATCGACAATATGGAGCTCGTGATATCTTGTTTCGCAATTTCACGGTCTACAAAAACTGCGGCATCACGCCAATCACTCTTCGCCGCCTTCCTTCATCACGGCAGTCGCAAACCACTCCCATTAGGTCCACCGATTTCCACCACCATAGACGAGCGTGTGGTTGTGTTTTGCCATCCACTTCCCTAATTTCTTCTGTCTTTTGTATCAAATACAGGGCAATTACTTTTGCTTGCCGCACAATAAACTGCAATATTCATACGTTCTCCTTTAAAACAAAGAGGCGTAATCTCTTACGCCCCTCCACTCATTTTTATTTAAACGCTGCGATAATTTCGTCAGCGATATCTTTAGAACAGATACACCTGTTGTCTTCTTGTTAGACCTAAGAAGTCCACTTCTTTTTCCATCCACTGTACTATAGTGTAATCCTAGTTCTTTAGCAATCACCATTCCTGGTGCGATATCCCAAGGTGCTAATAATGCTAGAAACATACTGCCACAGATTTTCCTAAAATCACTTGAATATGCTCGATTGAAGAAGCACCGTAAGTACGAGTAACCATTGCTTTACGAATCATTTCTGCTTCTTTTTCAGTCGCTTCTAATAACATAAATCCATTCACGTTGATTGAGCTGTCGCCAATGCTGTGAATTTCAGGAGTTGAAAGACGACGACCGTTGCAGTATGCACCGTAATCTTTAATACCGTATACTGAAAGCGATCACGCATCACATCGTAAAATGTAGCCTAAATAGACCTACACCATCTTTATATAAAGCAATCATAATACCGAAGTCTCTTTGACGTTTCACGAAGTTTAATGTGCCATCGATTGGGTCGATTAACCAAACGTAACCCGTCCATTGAAGTTAATTCGTCACCGAAACCTTCTTCTCCCATGATTTTATGTGTTGGGAAATTGTTCATGAATTTTAGCGATAAAGAATTGTTCGATTTCTTTATCCACGTTTGTTACTAGTCGTTACGGCTTGTGTATCTACTTTTAATGGTTCACCAAAAGCTGTGACGGATTTTTGTCCAGCCTCCATAATCCAGCGTCATTTACTAATAGGTGTGTTGCTAATAAATCCATTACTTTTTCAATCCTTCCATACGAATAATTTTTGTTGCGTTTTTACTTGCTTTGGACCACACGATGCAGGCTATATCCAGATGCTTCCTCGAATTCATCGACCGAGTCTCTTCTTCACCGATACTATGGACTACTCGTTTTAAATTTTGGTAGGCTTTTTAAAAGCTTCTACTTGGATTCCTTTTTCGTAAGTCTCCTTCGGACCGCATTCCAAAGTTTGATGACTTTATTCATCTCTTCATGCGACCATTCCAAATCAATTGGATAACTATAATTGGCCATCTCGCTACCTCACAATCATACCTATTTAGTATACACTTTTTCTGCGAAGAGTTTCCATTTATACTATTATCTAAGTGAAAGATGATGACGGAACCTTTCTTGCGAATTTTATAGTTGATTTCCTCGATATTGACAAAAACCGATCTAGACATCAAAACTGCGCAGTAGACATTGTGATACATGCCATTTCACAATATTCTGTTTCTATCGCATTGCGTTTTCTTGCAAAGTTGAATAGAAAATGAGATAGCTGTTTACAGCGAAGCCTGCAGTTCCATTCAACTCATCGTGCTAAGAGGGCGTAGGATTTTGAATCCATACGCCCTCTTTGAGGCTTTGAAGGTGAGAGACATCGGCTCGAACCGTTGCCTTGTCACAGCAACTACAAACAAATCCGCAAGGATTCGTCGTAATCCATTAAGCATTTGCCTTTGATTATTTTTCCTTCTTGATTCTTTTGCGATTTGCGCACCAAGTTTCGCGTTATTGTAAACAAGCTGAATATTTGTCTTCAAGCTTTCCCCGCCTGTTAACTCAACGATTTTCGCTAATAAGAATGGTGTGCTGTCTTTTCCGTGAACACCTTTTTCATCCGCTTCACGAACTGCTTGACTCGATAATCGCATCGATTTTTCGTGTGGAATTTCGTATTCAGCAGGAATTGGGTTTGTAACTAAGATACCCGCCTTTTGCAGGCCTAGTAATTCAGAGTAACGAATCATTTCTAGCTACTTCTTTTGCTGAGTCTACACGGCTGTTTAATTTATACTCAGAAGTAATGAGTGTAGAATGCTGGTAAAGTAGTCTCGTTTGGTAGCCAACTACTGGCAACCCCTTTTGTTTCTAAATATTCAAGAGTACGTGGTAAATCAAGAATCGCTTTTTGCACCAGCGCGAGACAACTGTGACTGAGTTTGTCCCTAATTCATCTAAGTCCCAGCTGAGATATCCATTGTTTCTTCAACACCACGGTGAACCCCACCGATGCCGCCAGTTACGAACACTTTGATACCAGCTAAGTGCGCACCAATCATATGTTGTAGCTACAGTAGTTGCTCCTAGACACACCTTTTAGCAAAACGCTTTCGGCTAAGTCACGGCGAGATACTTTTTGCGACTGGTTTTTCTTTCGCAAGACGTTCTAAGTCTGCTTCTTCTAAACCAATTTTGTATTTTCCATCCATGCATAGCGATTGTTGCTGGAACAGCGCCATTGTCGCGGATAATTTGTTCACTGTTTTAGCCATTTCAACGTTTTGTGGATAGTGGCATTCCGTGTAAATGATTGTTGATTCCAATGCCACGACTGGTAGGTTGTTGTCTAATACGTGTTGCACTTCCTTGCTGATTGATAATAATGGGATTCATGATAAACCTCTTTCCTTTAATTGTTGATATTCTTTTTCAATGACTTAGCGTTTAAGTCTTTTTCGAACGGTTTCAATGGCTTGACCGTATAGTACGAATTCGTTAATCCGTACCCAATCGACTCTTCCAAGCTTGCCCCCTAAGAGCTCCACAGAGCACTCCAGAAGAAAAATGAATCTCCTGCTCCTGTCACGTCACAGACTCTGCTCTGCTTTTTATTGGTGGAAGTTTTTACGACTCCTGTAGCATCTGCAAAGACACCACATTTCGTTCCTTTTAGTAATGACGATATTTTTCAACACCATCCTTCTAGCCCATTGTAGCCAGTTCAGAAAGTGTCGTGTTCTCCGTACCTGGTTTGGGACTCATCCACATTCAGACAATCCAAGTCACTCCTTTGTAAATTATCTGGGATTCGTTTCATCTTTGGTCCACTCACTGGAATAATGGCCAGTGGAATCTTCTTCAAGACTCAGTTAGCTGTATGAGCGCTTGTAAGGTTTCTTGCGGAAGATTTGAGATCTGGCAATGACTAGCACTGCTTCTTTTCACCGCTTCTTCGCATGCGAAGAAAGCCAGTCAGGGCGTCATTCCTCACAAATGGACATATCGGCTAAAGCCAGACACATATCTCCTTGAAGGTCCAAAAATCGCTGTATAATTCGACGTTGTTTTTCCTAATCGGTCTACAAGTGAAAAATCAATAATGCCTTCCGTCTCTTTTCAAGCCAAGTAAAACTTTCGTCATCGCCTGCAACTGATAACATCTTAACAGGACAGTCCTAGATCGACTCCTAAATTTTCAGCAATGTTTCTGGCAACACCACTGCACTCAGCGATGAGAGCTACTGGATTACTGTCTCGAGCACGAGATTTTCGAGCACTGAACTTTCTTATCCACGTTCATTCCGCTCGATACAAAGCACGTAGGAATCCTTAAAATTTCTTCTCTCTGACATGAAACATCCCCTTCGTATGCATAAAAGGTTCGATGAATGGAGGTTGATGAAATCTTTTCCTTCATTCGGTCTTATACGCTTCATTATACGCGATAACCCCCTACTCCAATCAAGCTATCCAGAGAGCCCAAATATTCTCAAAGTTCATTTACATAATTGTTCGGATTCGAGAAACGTCAAACTACTCTCATCTTTTCCTGTAACAGCAACAAAAAGGACTCGATAATTCGAGTCCTCTCTCACTTCATATGAGAAATTATACGTGAATTGGCATACCTAATCACTAATTCAGCAGTATCCATAACTACTTCTGATAATGATGGATGTGAGTGGATTGTTAATGCGATATCTTCCGCATTCATTCCAGCTTCAACTGCTAAAACCTAATTCAGCAATAATATCTGAAGCGTTACGCCGGCAACTTGTAGCACCAACGATTACGTTATCTTCTTTAGTAGTGATTAAACGAACGAAACCTTCAGTAGCGTTCAATGATAATGCACGACCATTTCCTGATAATGGGAATTTAGAAGCTTTTACTTGTAAACCAGCATCTTTAGCTTGTTGTTGAGTGTAACCAACTGAAGCTAATTCTGGATCAGTGAAGGCAACAGATGGCATTGCACGGTAGTCAACAGCCACTGCTTTACCTGAGATTGCTTCGCAGCGATTTTTCCTTCGTAGCTTTGCTTTTATGAGCTAAAGCTGGTCCAGGAACGATATCACCAGATAGCAAAGATTGATTTAACGTTTGTACGTCCTTGGTTGTCAACTTTAACTAAAACCACGGTCAGTCATTTCAACACCAGCAACGTCTAAACCAATTTCGTCTGTGTTAGGACGGCGACCTACAGCAACCATTACGTAGTCAGCTTCAACAGCTTCTTCTTTGCCGTCTACTGTGTACTTAACAGTTACGCTATCACCATTGTCAACAGCTTCTTTAGCCATTGCGTTAGTTACGATAGTAACACCTTTTTTAGCCATGTTCGTCTTCAACAAGTTTAACCATGTCTTTGTCAAACATTGAAAGGATGCTTGGAGCACCTTCAAGGATTGTCACTCTGAACCCTAAGTTAGCGTATGCTGAACCTAGTTCTGAACCGATAACCCCACCACCGATAACAACTAATTTTTAGGAACTTCTTTAAGACCTAAACCACCAGTTGAATCGATAACGCGTCCGCCAAATTTGAAACCTTTGATTTCGATTGGACGGCTACCTGTAGCTACGATAGCATGGTTGAAAGAATAAGTTTGAGCGCTGTCTTCAGTAACAACACGTAAAGTGTGCTCATCCACTAAGAACGCTTCCCCTTTAATAATTTCAACTTTGTTTTTCTTTAATAAGTACTCAACACCAGCAGTTAATTTCTTAACAACTTGGTTATCTTTCCATTCTTGAGTTTTTAGCGAAGTCTAAAACAACTCTCTTTAGCAGTCACACCAAATACTTCTGAGTGTTGTGCTTCTGGTAATGATGTCCAGCTGAAATCACGCTTTAGATGGAATACATCCAACGTTTAAGCAGACACCACCAAAATATTCTTTCTCGATAATCGCAACTTTTTGACCTTCTTGAGCTGCACGAATAGCTGCAACATATCCACCAGGGCCGGCACCGATTACGACTGTATCTAGTTCAATAGCGAAATCGCCTACTACCATCACCTCTTTAAAAGTTTTTCAATAAGGAACCGACGTAAACCGTGTCTCACTGTCGTCTCCTAACTAGTTTAATGAATTAAGCTTCCATTAATAATAATTCTGGATCGTTTAATAGACGTTTCAATTTCGTTCATAGCTTTTTGAGCAGTTGCTCCATCCACGACACGGTGGTCAAAGCTTAATGATAATTTCATGTTACGTCCGATTACGATTTCATCGTTTTTCGTTGATAACTGGTTCACGAACGATTGTACCAACACCTAAAAATCGCAACTTCAGGGTAGTTGATAACTGGAGTGAACCAGCCACCACCTACTGAACCGATGTTAGAGATTGTAATTGTTCCTTGTCCCATTTCGCAGCTGTTAATTTACCTTCATGAGCTTTTTGCAGCTAATGCGTTAATTTCATCTGCGATACCGAACATGCTCTTAGTATTCGCATCTTGATATTTGGAACGAATAAAACCTAAATCAGTATCTAGTTGCGATACCGATGTTGATGTAGTTTTTGTAAACAATTTCTTGAGATGCATCGTCGATAGAAGCATTCAATACTGGGAATTTCTTCATTGCTACTGCTAAAGCTTTAACAACGTAAGGTAAGAATGTTAACTTTAGCACCTCAGCAGCTGCAACATCTTTTTGAATTTCTTACGGTGATCCCAAAGTTTAGAAACTTCAACCTGGTCATGTAAATGTAACGTGGTGCAGTATGTTTGCTGTTAACCATTGCTTTAGGAGATGGCTTTACGCATTGGAGTTAATTTAACGCGTCTTCACGATCTAGCCGATCCAACGAATGGTTTTAGCTGGAGCTGCAGGTCGCTGATGCAGATGCTGGAGCTGGTGAGCTTGACGCTGCTGAGCTGCTGCTGGAGCTTACTGCCGCTGGTGCTGCTGGTGCAGCTACGGGCGCCAAAGTTATCGATGTCTTCACGAGTGATGCGTCCGCCTTTACCAGTTGGAACTACTGCTGTAATGTCAACACCTTTTTCACGTGCATATTGACGAACTGAAGGCATTGCTAATACTAATTTACCAGGGTTGCTTTCGCTGCTGAACTCCAGTTGAGCCGCAGGTGCCGCTGGAGCTGCTGGGCTGGTGCTGCAGGTGCTGCTGGAGCCGCTGCTGCAGGTGCGTGAGAACCGCCTTCTGTTGCGATTTCAACGATTACATCACCAACGTGAGCTACTGTTCCTTCAGAAACTAAAACTGCTGTAACAGTTCCAGCTACTGAGAAGGAATAGATTCTACTGATTTGTCGTTTTGTACTTCGAATAAAAATGTCATCTTCAGCAATCTTGTCGCCCTACTTTGATGTCGATTTTAACGATTTCACCTTTTCTGCAATTCCTTCACCGATGTCAGGTAATTTGAATTGAGTGCGTTTGCTGATGCTGCTGGTGCAGCTGGTGCTGCTGGAGCTGCTGCTGGTGCAGATGCTTCTGCTGGGCCTGAACCATCGTCAATCACTATGATGATGTCGCCTACGCGAGCTACCGTACCTTCTTGAACTTTAACTTCTAATACTTTACCACTTACTGGAGAAGGAAATTTCTTCTACAGATTTGTCGTTTTGTACTTCGAATAAAAATATCATCTTCTTTGAATTGTATCTCCGACTTTAATGTCGATTTTTACGATTTCGCCTTCTACGACACCTTCACCGATATCAGGCATTTTAAATTGGAAAGCCATGCTTGTACATCCCTTTCTTATTTTTATAAACTCTAAAGAGCACACTCAAGCGAGAGGCTCTTTAGAATGAAAACTTTGTTAGAATTCAGAAGTTCACTGTTTCGCGAACTTTAGCTTCAATATCGCCAGCATCTGGTAACCAGTCGTTTTCTGCTTTGACCAAATGGAAGATTGTATCTGGAGCTGCAAACACGTCCGATTGAGCTTCTAAAGTTTAAGATTGCGCGTTCAGCAAATTCTCAGACATTACCATTGCGCCGATACCAGCTTGACGTTGTGCCTTGAACAACCACTATGCGACCAGTTTTTCTAACTGATGCTAAGATTGTGTCTAAGTCTCAATGGAGAAACAGTACGTAAGTCGATAACTTCTACTGAGATTCCTTCTTTTTTCTAAGTTCTCAGCAGCTTTAACTAGCTTCACGAACCATTGCACCGTAAGTGATTACAGATACGTCTTTACCTTCTACGAGTTACTGCAGCTACTCCTAGAGGAACTGTGTATTCTCCTTCTGGAACTTCTTTCACGGAATGAACGGCATAGTTTCATGTGCTCTAAGTAAACAACTGGGTCGTTGTCACGAATAGCTGAGATTAATAACCCTGCATCGTATGGGTTTGAAGGGATAACCACTTTCAAAACCTGGTGATTGAGCTACTAAACCTTCTAAGTTATCTGAGTGTAATTCTGGAGTATGTACCCTCCACCCATTGGTGAACGGAATACGATAGGCTATGTTACGAGTTCCACCCATATGGTAACGTGTACGAGCTGCTTGAGCTACTATCGCTATCCATTACTTCGAATACGAAACTGAAGAATTGGATTTCAGGAACTGACTGGTAACCTCTAAAGCTAAACTGATTGCTAAACCACCGATACCAGATTCTGCTAAAGGAGTATTGAACACGCGGTCTTCACCGAATCTCATCTTTGAAGTCCTTTGAGTTGCACGGAAAACCCCACCGTTTTTACTCAACGTCTTCCCTGAAAAATTAGGACATTTTCATCATCGTTTTAATTCAACAGCCAATGCATCAGTGATGGCTTTCTGAATCACTGTCATTTGAGCCATAAATTATTTATTCTCCCTTTGCTTTAAAGTGTCTGATTTGTTCTTTAATAACGTTTGTTGGTTCTTCAAACATTGTTTCTAAGAAGAATGAAACTTTTTGTTTAGGTTGTTTGTCAGCCTCTTTAATCGCTTTCTTGATTTCTTCTTTTTAGTTGCTTCGATTACTTGTTTTCTTTTTCTTCTGACCATAAGCTTCCTTAGCTGTTAGGGTAGTTACGGAAAACGAATTAATGGATCTTCTTAGCCCATTCATCTTGAATTCTTCTGGTTGGTAACGAGTTGGTCGTCACCGATAATGTATGAGGACCATAACGGAAGCAGATTGTTTCGATTAACACAGGACCGTTTCCAGCAACTGCGTATTCACGAGCTTTTTAGTTACAGCGTAAAACTGCTAATGGGTCCATACCATCTACTTGGATACCAGGGATACCAGCAGCAACTGCTTTTGAGCTAATGTTGGAGCAGCTGTTTGTAACTCACGAGGAGTTGAAATTGCCCAACCGTTGTTTTGACTGAAAGAAGATTGCAGGTGATTTGTAAGCACCAGCGTAGTTAATACCTTTCGTAGAAGTCCCCTTTGTGAAGACCTCCATCACTAGTATAAGTTACTGCAACATTTTTCTTACTCACGTTTTTGTAAACCTAAAGCAACACCTGCTGCTTGGAACATATTGTGCACCGATAATGATTTGTGGTGGTAAAGCTTTTTAATGATTCTGGGCACATGTTACCTGCAACATGTCCACGAGACCATAAGAATGCTTTGTGATAATGGTAAACCGTGTTTTTACTAATTGAGGCACATCACGGTAACCAGGTAATAGAACGTCGTCTTTTCAATTAGCTTTTGATAGAAGCTAATTGAGAAGCTTCTTGTCCAGCTGTTGGAGCGTAGAAACCTAAACGTCCTGACGGTTTAATGCAGTCTGAACGTTCGTGTAAAAATACGAGACCATACCATGTCTGTCATTAATTCAACTAATTCGTCGTCAGATAAATCTGGTACTAAGTCAGGATTTACAACTTTTCCTTCTAGCGTCTAACACTTGGAACCATTTCAAAGTTCGTAGTTATTTGGTGTGAAAAGTGCATCGAGATTGAATTTTTCTTTCGTTGCCATACTCTTTTTCCCTTTTCTATAAGAAATTGTAGCTTCACAGACAAAAACAGGTAGTAAAACTGTACTATTTCCCGTCTGCTATCGTATAATAATTTAACAAACTTTTTGTGAATTATGTAGCAAAGAAGACTTTTATAGAGCGTTTTGGTTAACTTTGTGAATAAAGTCTCCACTATCTGTTACGCTAAATAAAGTCTTTTTATTCCGATTTGTTCAACTAATTTATCTGTTTTCATCTATTTTCAGTAACAAAATCGTACCTATAGTTTTCACAATGCAAACTGTACTAGTACTCCTGTGAGAAACTGTACCATTATTTTATTAAAACAGTTTTAGTTGTTTATAGATTCTGTATCTGTCTTTTTCTAGATGCGAAACAGCATTCTAGCCCAGCAAATTGAATTGGCTTTTCATCCATCGTTTCTTCGAAATAGTTGCAAATGCAAGCTGAAGATTTCTTCTTTTTATTAAAATACTCCCGCAATGTAACACTTTTACGTGATTTGTATTAAAATTCAGAATCTCTTAATTTAGAGCGTGACGGTTCTAGCAGCTAAACTCTTTTCTTCAGCATCCGCTCCAATTCTTCTGAAAAACTATCTAAATACCCTCGTCAGAATTCCATGATCCGTTGTGTCCTTTTCAATAAGGTTCGTTCTGTCCCAACGATTTTCGCTCACGATGAAGAGTCAATCGATCATTTGACTCTCCACGAACCTGTTTAAAGAGACGTGGCCCTAGAATTCCAAACTTTAGTTCTAATTCTTCTTCCGTCAAAGGAAACAAGTCTGCTCCTGTTCTCGATACCAGCCTTTTTAACTTCTCAGCGCTCACTTTCCCTACCCCATAGAAATCTTCAATCGGAATATTCTTAATCAAATCTTTTGCATTTTTCGCGTAATCGACAGTAACACCAGACGGGTTGTTTCTTCCTCTTTGGAGTATCTTTCACATGTAAGATGCTTCCATCTTTACCAAGAGTTACTGTATATTCAGTTTCATCTAATTCGTAACCTTCTGGAGCAGTTTTTCTCTTTAATCTTGAATTCTTTACCAGCATATTTTTCATCGAATTGTGGATGAAACAGCATGACCTTCTTCGTCAGTAGTCACTTCAACTGTATTTCCATCTGGATCTGTAATGACATATACAGCACCTTGAACAGGATTCAATGTTTTTCTCGTCTACTTTGCTCACTTTTAACTGTGTAAGCACTCGTTGCTTCGATTGTACCTGAGAAAGGTGAAGTTGCACTTGCTGTAAATGTTGTTTCAGTCGTATTTGTACGACAGTGACAGGTGTACCGTCTGCTTTTTGCTACAGAAACCATGTTTTTGAACTTTACTTCCATCATTTGGGTTGTTGTGTCATAAGTGACATAGTATTTTTTTAGTTCCATCTTTGAATGTGATTGTAAAGTTTCGTATAGTTTTCATTCCAGTTTACTGTGTAGTCAGTTCCTTCTACTAATTGTACAATCCGATTCTTTTACCAGATGTTGTTTCGTTCATTGAAGGTGCATTATACATGACCAATGATTCAGGAATATATTGAATCGAAGCAGTAGATGGGTCACTTGGCAATGTATCAGTTAATACTAAGTTTTTCCCCTAAGTTATCTCCACTCGTGTTTTACAGTACTTTCCATTCTAGAAACATATTGGCCAGAACCTTTTGAACCTGCAGCTTCTAATTTTGCTGATGTCCAAGCTTTATTGCTGCTTGTCCCACCAATTTTGCAAAGTTTTTCTTTACCAATTGGATCAGTTTCATTTGAAAGAGTTTGGACATTATGCGTTTGCGTAATTGTTGTCTTCATTGAAGGTGAATCAAATGTTACATGGTTGGTTCAGAAACATTCTTCTTATATAAAGTTTAGCGCAAAGTTCCTTTGACCTCTTTGACTGTATCCGCACCTTTTGCTGCTAAATATTGGTCAAGGTTCTTCAGTGTGACTGTAATCGTCCCACATGGTTATCTCCATGGCCTTCAAAATGCGCATCCGCAGTTGGAACGTTCGTTGCTAAATCAACTAATTCCACATCATGATTATCATAGAAATGTAATCTCAGCCGGAACCTCTAATTTAAAGAAATCACCATTTTTGAATATCTCCATTGTAATGTTCTAGAGTCGAATAGCGCTCTTAATTTATAGGCTCTATTTGTAAGGATTTGATAGACTCCATTTGCATCTGGACTTAATTTTGTATCCGATTGATCAAGAAGTTCTAATCCTGAAATTACGTTTTGAAGTTCTTTTCCTTCAGCTGCTTTTTGCTGAAGTGTTTCCTAAAAACACCAATGATAAAAATCACCAATAAAGTTGCGAATAAACCAAACCATTTACTCTTTTTCTTCATAAAAAGCCTTCTTTCTTTTAACCGTTTTCACTATGGTACCACAAACTTCATACTAAAGGCAAAAAAATAGAGCAAGCGGGCATATTCCACTTACTCTACACGCCAATCAATTGGTTTGTTGACCTGTTTTCTTTCTAAAAATTCATTAATTTGACTAAATGGTTTACTTCCAAAAGAATCCGCGGTATGACGACAACGGGACTTGGATGTGTGCCTTTAAAAATCAAATGATTCGGATTGGTAATCAGCTTTTCTTTCGATTGTGCTGGTTTCCCCCACAATACAAAGACGATTGGATGATCACTTTGATTAAGAGAAGTAATGACTGCATCGGTAAAAGTTTCCCAACCTTGACCACGATGACTATTCGCCTCATGTGCACGAACTGTCAATACTGTGTTCAAAAGCAACACGCCTTGCTTTTGCCCAAAGCGGTTAAATCCCCACTCTTTGCAACAGGAATGCCAAGGTCGCTTTCAAGTTCCTTATAAATATTGAGTAATGAAGGTGGCAAGGCGATTCCTTTTTGAACCGAGAAGCTAAGCCCATGTGCTTGGTTATCACCATGATATGGATCTTGACCAAGAATAACCACTTTCACGTTATCAAAGGGTGTCAGTTCCAAGGCCTTAAAGACATTCTCTGCAGCTGGAAACACTTTATGATGATTTCGCTCGCTCTGTTCAAATGAACGTACTGCATGGAAATACTCTTTTTCCTTCTCCCTTCCAATGACATCATGCCATGTTGTCATAGAGTTTCCTCTTTTCTCTCGTAGATTTCAAACGTATGCGGATAGACATTTTTCTCATCCACTTCTCCTTCGAGTGATTTTACTTTAATAAAATCGCCCCACGGAAAATCGGTTGGAAAATACGTATCCCCTTCAAATGTATGATGAATTCTTGTGCAGTACAACAGCTCTACATGGTCTTTTAGAAGACGGTAGACTTCTGCACCACCACACACATAAATATCCTCGTGTTTGGCATCTTCGATAATCGCATCAAAATCAGTAACGACTTCAGCATCTGGCACTTCATAATCGTCACTTCTTGTTAAAAGAATAGTTTGACGCCCTGAAGCAAGCGACTCCCCATCCCTCGAACGTTTTACGTCCCATGAGAATGGTTTGTCCCATCGTTACTTCTTTAAAGAATTTCAAATCATTCGGCAATCGCCAAAGGAAGCGTGTTGTCTTTTCCCAACAAGTCCTTGTTCATCTTGAGCCCAAATATAAATTAACATCTATCTCCTCCACCATTACACGGCAATCGGTGCTTTAATCGTTGGATGCGGATTGTATCCTTCTACAATCACGTCATCAACATCGATCTCAAACATTGATTTTTCAGGATGTTTTTAATACAGAGTGTTGGTAATTCTCTTTCTTCACGTGCTAATTGCGTTTCTACTTGTTCCATATGGTTTAGAGTAGATGTGCGCATCGCCTAATGTATGAACAGAATTCACAACTACAAGCCAACTTCATTTGCGATTAAATGTGTTAATAAGGCGTAACTTGAGATATTGAAAGGCACTCCTAGGAACACATCCGCACTACGTTGGTATAATTGGCAGCTTAATTTACCATCAGCCACGTAGAATTGGAACATTGTATGGCATGGAGGAAGCGCCATGCTAGGTACATCTTCTGGATTCCATGCTGAAACAATCATACGACGATGAATCTGGAGAATTCTTTAATAAGTTGAGTAGAGTCTGCGATTTGGTCAATCGTCTCACCCTTTGTTGTTTTCAGTGACGCCATTGTGAACCATAAATATTACCAAGTTCACCGAACTCAGCCGCAAACGCATCATCCGTTAAGATTTTTTCACAGAAGTCTTTCTTCACTTCTTGATACACTTCGTTGAACGCTTCGTCTTGCAAACAGCGACGCCCAAAGTCTGTCATATCAGGACCCGTATATTTTTGGAGGAAAGAAACATAACGCTCAAGCCCATTCATCCCAGATGTGGTTGTTGTGTTCTAATAAGTATTTGATGTTGTGTCGCCATGTAAGAACCATAGTAATTCGCTCTTAATTAAACCCAAACGCCACGTTTTGTTTGTTAACAGCGAAACCCTTTTTGAAGATCAAAACGCATTTGGTATCCAAACACACTCTTTGTACCTGTCCCAGTACGGTCTGTTTTAATCGTTCCTTCTTCTAAAATCTTTCTTAGTAAGTCTTTATATTGTTTCGTCATATCTGTTCCTTTCTTTAATTCCCTGCTAGTTCTGCTAAATATTCCCAACGTTCATAAGCCGCACTTGCCGCTTCTTCCGTCTTGTCTAATTCCTCTTGTAATTCTTGTAATTTGGCAAAATCTTGTGCATGAACACTCATTTCCTCTTGCAAGAATTCTAGTTTCTCTTCGAGTTCTTGAATGGTCGCTTCTATCGTCTCCCATTCTTTCTTCTCTTGATACGTCATCTTCTTAGCCGGAGCTGCTTTTGGTGCCTCCACTTTTGGCGCTTCTGCCTTAGGAGTTTCCACAGCCACTTTTGCTAGTGATTTTCTCCTGTTCTAAATACTCACTCATCGCTCAGTAGAACAGTTCTGTTTGCCCTTCGCCTCCGGATGACAAATAATTGATCGACCGTCTTATCTAGAAAGTAACGGTCATGCGATACGATAAGGACCGCTCCATTAAACGACTCTAGGAAATCTTCAAGTACGGTTAATGTATCAGATATCCCAAGTCGTTGGTTGGTTCGTCTAATAATAACACATTTGGTTTTTGTCATTAATAAGCGAAGTAAGTAGAGTCGTCTTCTCTCTCCTCCAGACAATGTATGGATATAAAGCCCCATGTAAATGTCTTGGGAACCAAGAATGTCTCTAGTAATTCTGAGATGGAGGCTACTTCTCCGTTTTTCGTTTGATTTCTTCTGCTTCTTCTCGTAAATATTGGATAAGTTGTTTATCCATTGGGATATCTTCATCTTGTTGCTTATAGTACGCGATTCGAACAGTCTCACCGACAACAAACTGACCACTATCAAATGGAATCTGTCCAGCAATAGCGTTTAGGAAAGTAGATTTTCCAACACCATTCACCCCGGCAATCCCGACACGCGCTTGACTTTGAATAATCCAGTCCAGATTCTTCACGATTTGTTGTCCATTAATCGAAAAGACCGACATCTTCCATTTGGAAGACACGTTTCCCCTACGCGCTGGTCAATTCCATCACCAGCTTGTCGTTTGAAGTCGTCTGTTTTACTTCTTTTCTAACGCTTCAAAACGATGAATACGCGCTTGTTGTTTCGTCGAACGAGCCTGCGCCCCTTGACGCATCCATTCTAATTCGCTCAAGTACAATCGTTTTTGTTTCTGCGACATACGAGCTGCGATTTGTTCTCGTTGGCTTCGTTGCTCTAGGTATGACTCATAGTTTCCTTCGTAAGCTTCGATTCGCCCATTCACTAGTTCAAACATATGCGTTACCGCACGTTCTAAGAAGTAACGGTCGTGAGTCACGAGCATCATCGCGCCTTTGTAATTGGCTAAGTAGCCTTCTAACCATTCGATGGCTTCTAAGTCTAAGTGGTTGGTTGGTTCATCGAGCAATAGTAAATCCGGTTCTTCCATCAATACTTTTGCAAGACCACACGCTTCTTCTGACCTCCAGAGAGCGTTCCAACTTTTTTCTGAATATCCGTAAGTCCCATCTTTTGAAGAATTGTCTTGATTTGAACTTCCACTTGCCATCCATCGATTTCATTCATCTTTTGTTCTAAGACGCTGTATCGTTTTGTGAGGCTTTCTGAAGTTGGATTTTCACGTAATTGTTCAACCACTTCTTCATAGTCATGAACGACCTTTAATGTTGGATGGTCTCCTTTATATAGGGCTTCAAAAATTGTATCTTCATCATCCAATTCTGGTTGCTGTGATAAGTATCCAATTCTATAATCGTTAGACGTTGTGATGTCACCTGATTCAGCAAAATCAACTCCTGCAAGAATAGATAATAATGTACTCTTACCGGTCCCATTTTGACCGATTAAACCTACGTGTTCACCTTCATTAATAATAAAGGACACGTCTTCTAATAATGATTTCGCACCATAAGATTTTTTCAAATGATCGACTCTAAAATCTTTCATGCAAACTCCTTTCAAGTCTCTTAATATAACCCTTGAATTTTCCCATTGTCATCAACACTAATTCCAAGTGCTGCTGGAACTTTAGGAAGTCCCGGCATCGTTAAAACTGTTCCCGTTAATGCGACAATAAATCCAGCACCAAGCTTAGGGACGAAAGAACGAATCGTAATATCGAAAATCGGTTGGTCGTCCTTTTTAACTTTCGCATTATCCGAGGAATGAGTATGGTGTTTTGGCAATACACACATTCAGATGGTTCCATCCCAGTTTTTCGAATTCCTTCAATTGTGTAAGGGCTTCGTCTGAATAATGAACGTTTGTCGCACCATAAACGTTCTTCGCAATCGTCTCGACTTTTTCTTGGATTGTCGCACTCATATCGTAAGTTGGTTGAAAAGTAGCGTTGTTCTCACATAATTCGACGACTTTCTCTGCTAGTGCGATACCGCCCCGACTTCCATGTTTCCACACACTCGTAAGAACACAATCCACACCCATCTCACGGCATAATTCCATAAAGAGGGCTTGTTCATCTTTTGTATCTGTTAAAAATTCATTTAAGGCTACAACAACTGGTAAGCCATATGCTTGTACGTTTTCGATATGTTTTCGTACATTTTTGAAACCTTCACGAACCGCCTCGAGATTCTCACCAAGTGCGAGTTCATCTAGCGCAACGCCACCATGCATTTTCGTCGAACGAATGGTCGCTGACAAAGCACAACTGCATCTGGATGTTTTCCAAGAACAGGAACTTTAATATCGAGGAACTTCTGTGCACCAAGGTCAGCACCGAATCCCGCTTCGGTCACGACATAGTCTGCAAGCGTCAATGCCATTCTCGTTGCCACGACACTATTACAGCCATGCGCGATATTAGCAAATGGTCCTCCATGAACAATGGTTGGTATTTCTTCCAATGTCTGCACAAGGTTAGGCTTCATCGCCTCTTTGAGTAATGCGGTAATTGCTCCTTCCGCACCTAAATCAAACACGGTAACAGGTTCTCCTGACTTTGTATACGCTACGAGAATATTTGAAACGCGTCGTTGCAAGTCGCTTAAATCACTCGCCAGGCAAAGAATCGCCATCATTTCGGTTGCGACCGTAATATCAAAACCGTCTTTACGCGGTGTTCCATTCACTGGACCTCCCAGTCCGATTTCAATTTCTCGCAACGCTCGGTCATTTAATCCAAGGCTCGCTTCCAAATAATGCGGTTAGGATCGATTTCTAATTCATTTCCTTGATGAATATGATTATCGATGATGGCGGATAACAGATTTGTTGCTGTCGTTAGGGCATGCATGTCCCCTGTGAAATGCAAATTGATTTCTTCCATCGGAACAACTTGTGCATAACCTCCACCTGTAGCTCCCCCTTTTAGCCCAAGCGTTGGTCCCTAGAGATGGTTCACGAAGTGCAATGGCTGTTTTCTTTCCAATCGCTGTTAGTGCGTCTCCAAAGGCCAACTGTTACTGTAGACTTTCCTTCTCAGCAGGAGTTGGATTCATCGATGTCACTAAAATGAGTTTCCCAAAAATTCTCTGGGTTATGAATATCAGTCTTATCAATCTTGGCTTTGTATTTTCCATAGGGTTCCACTTCATCAGGTGTTAAATGAAGCTTTTCGGCAATCACCGTGATGGGTTGCATTTGGTTTTCTTGTGCAATTTTAATATCTGTTTTCATGAGGTCACCTCGCTTGATGCATATTCGTTTTATTATACCATAATTTGAGCAAAAAGAATGAGGATGCAATACACCCTCATTCATCTCTTATGATTTTTAGTCTTCTTTTTCTTGAATCCTAATACTCCAAAAACCTGTTAACATTGCTGCAATTGCTGCACCAGTTAGAGAAGCCGTAGCTCCTGTATTTGGTAATTCTTCTTGTTTTGGTTCTTCTGGCGTACTAGTTGTTGTTTCTGCTGTTGTTTCTACTGTTGTTTCTGCTGTTGTTTCTGCTGTTGTTTCTACTGTTGTTTCTGCTGTTGTTTCTGCTGTTGTTTCTGCTGTTGTTTCTGCTGTTGTTTCTGCTGTTGTTTCTGCTGTTGTTTCTGCTGTTGTTGTTTCTGCTGTTGTTGTTTCTGCTGTTGTTTCTGCTGTTGTTTCTGCTGTTGTTTCTTCAGTAGTTACTTCAGTTGTTGGTTGTGCAACTTTTCTGTACCAGTGGATACGATTTCCTTCACGATCTTTTTCTGTGCTTACAAATTCATATCCATCGATGTTTCAGCTGGATCTTTCCAACCTTTGTCATGTTGCTTTGATTGATTCTTTGTGTATCGATATCTTTGTATTCTGTCACAAGTGTATCAAGAACTAATTGTGCACCTGCAGAGTCACTAATAATACGATAGATGTAGATTCCCTTTAGAATCTTTACCATCAATAGTCGCTAGTAGCTACTGTTGAAACATCATATCGCATTTTTCTCGATGTCAATCTTTTGATTTATCGATGATAGTAATGCGGTTTTTGTCCCACACGGAAGAATACTCCTAATTCTTTTTGGAACATCTCCTGCAAATCATCTCAAGTGTGATTTTCTTATCTGCATAATAGAAGTCACTTTGAATGTTTGGATCTACACCCGTTGGAGAACACATAAGCACCATATTGGTTTACGTCATATTACTATATACTGGTAAGATAAAGCTATGCATTTATATGTATCGCCAACTTTAAGTGCGTCATCACCACTTGTTTTCCACTCAATTCCTGAAGCATCGTTGAAATTCAAGTTCAACAGTTGAACCAACCTTCATTCCCTTCTCTTCCACGAACTTGGAATTGTGTGAGACTTGTTTCATATAGAGCCATCTGCGTTGAACTTAATTGTATTTCCCAGAAGGTGTGATGTGAATAGAGTTTGTTTCAGTTGCAAATTTCTCTACTTTTGGAATATCCACTGTACTTGTTACAGAAGAATCTCCCACTTTAATCACTTGATTTAAAGTGTAGTCTTTATTCGCAATAACAGCTCCGTTATAAGCGTTATCTGATTTAATTGTGAACTGTGCTTGTTTCAACACATCAGGTTTTACCGCTTCAACTGCTTTTGTAAATGTGATTTTTAATGTAGCACGTGTTGATTCCAATTCAGCTTGTTCCATTTGAGCTTTGTCGTTCGAACCTTGACGAGCTTTATTTACATTTTCAAATGATACAACCGTAATGTGTGCCCAATTTTCTTTCCTTCGTAAATAACATCTTTTAGCATTTAACGAAGTTAATACCGCAACGTTTTCTAATGTAATTGTTACATAGTCGCCTTCTTTCACGTCATCATCTGTTAATGAGACAGCGATATCTACGTCTGTGTAGTATTCATAGTTCTTAATATCATGGTTTTTAATCGTACCAGTTACTTTTGCATTTGCTTCTTTAGCAGCACGTGTTGGCGCCGCAGTTGTTGCTTCTGTTGTAGCTTCTGTCGTTGCAGTCGTTGCTTCTGTTCTGTAGCCTCTGTTGTTGCTGCAGCAGCTGTAGTCGCTTCTGTAGTCGTTGCATCTTCAGCAAATACAGACTTTATTTGCTTGGAATGCTGTTAACAAAACACCGCACGACGAGATTGCTAACATCAGTTTTTCCAATTTTACGAATTGATTGTTCTTTTTCATCAATCTTTCCTCCATAAACACTTTTAGTTAGAATCATTTTTACTATAACTTTGTACATTTTTCAACTAAATAATTCGCAATTAATTCGAAAAACTGTTTTTCATAATTTTCATTCATTTTCCAGAACAGTAACTTAATACTGCTGCTCTACTCCATGATTGAACTTTATTTTTTTAAAAGATATAATACGCAATCATGAGAGGCACCATTGAACCAAACCACGCCATTGGATTGGCAACAGTTGCTCCGACAAAGCCGTACATATTTGAAAGAACCACTGCAGCAACAGAACGCATAATGAGTTCCATAATTCCAGCCAAGGTTGGCGTAAATGTTTTCCACCCTTGTAAGGTATAACGGTAAATAAATAATAGTGAGAGGAAACTATAAGTTGTTCCGTTTTGTCAGGAAGAATAGTCGTCCTAACTCTACAACATCCTCATGTCCCTCTCCTACGAAGGCACGAATAAGAATCGGACTAAATAGATTTAGAAATAATCCCTACCACAATGGCAAATGTCAATGATAATTTGATACATTCACGCACGCAAACCAGATACGATCATGTTCTTTGCACCATAGTTTTTGCTGATGAATACGTCGCCATCGTTACCCCGAATGACATCATTGGAAGAATCGCTAACTGGTCAATCTTTTTGCGCTGCCGTGTGCGCCGCAACCGAAGTCGGTCCTAATTGATTCAATGCGATTTGAACCATAATCGTTCATAGCAATAATCGAGCTTGGAACGCCATCTGGGAACGAAATACGACAATGTTCTCCTAATATTTTGCTTTTCGTCGCTACAAGGTCAGCTTTTGTTAATCTCAATACTGGAATTTTTCTTCCAAATATAAACCACGCAGGCTACTGCTGAGAAGATTTGCGAAAAGAACCGTTTGCGTACCCTGCTCCTTCAACTCCCATTCCAAAAGACTGCAATGAAGAGAATATCCAGAAAATGATATTCATCACACAAGCCATTACTAAGAGAAATACAATGGTGTTTTGCATCTCCCGATAGAACGGAAAAATGTCGATAGTAAATTATAAGCCATTGATGAGAAAATACCACTCAAAAATGACGATTAAATAATCATAGGCCCCATCAATGATCTCGGATGGTGTCTGCATGATTTCCAGGATTTGACGACAGAAAAATCATACTCAGGGGCGGTTAACACAATCGCCGTAGCAATCGAAATTAAAATAGAAACATAAAAAGCTATGCTTTCACGCCCTTATAATCCTTGGCACCAAACCGTTTGCGCTAATGGAATCCCAAGACCAGCCGTTAACCCTGTCACTAAACCCGATGATTAAAGACAATACTTCCAGTAGACCCACCGCAGCTAACGCCTGCACACCAATGGTACGACCTACGATAAAAGGTATCCGCCATATTGTATAATTGTTGGAATAAGTTCCCAATTAATGGCGGGATTGTAAAATTCCAAATCAGTTTAATGGTTTTTCCACTCGTCATATCCTTTGCCATCAGACACCCTCCTCTTCAAAATTTAGCAAGTCATAGTATAAAACATTCCAAATGAAAATGAACAGTAGTTTTGAAAAATTTCTTTTAAGAAAACGTCTTCTATGCTAAAATAAGACTGAAAAGAGGCGAATGTTATGGCAGATTTTGATAAAAATAGAATTGCAAAAATGCAACAATACTTAACAGATGTAACAGACCCTGAATTTAAAGGGAGCGCCACCGACAAAACTGTCGCTATGGCCGAGTATTTAATTACTATCATTCGGATTGGAAAAGCTGATGCAAGTCACTTCGTCGATCAAAACTTAGAACTCTTTGACGATGAAAAATGCAAATGCTCTTTCGAAATTCAAACAAGGGCCGCAAATCTCCACATACCATCATCCGACAAGAATCAAAAAGTAAGTATAAACGCCCGATGCGACCGGGGGAAGATTAGGCAGAAAGACAGAAGACAAGAAAAACCTCACAGTGTGAGGTTTTTCTGCTTCATCAGTCTTTTCGTCACGCAAAGATTTATTGAGACTTTCTTGAATCGCGAGCGATGAAAGAAAGTCAATAAACCACTGCGCGATGATGAACTTTAGATGTGGGACCTTAAACCACTGCACATCCCTTGAATGCACCATGAAAATTATCATATGATAATTTCACCATACGTATTTATCTGACAGAATTTATTTTATTGCACATCCCCACATCTGTGGGGATTTTTCCTTATCTAATACCTAACGCAATTCTTGCATAGCGTGACATTCTATCTGGACTCCATGCTGGATACCAAACGAGTTTCACATCAATTGTTTTTCACTTCTTCAATCTCTGCTAACGCACGATGAATCTCATCTGTAATAATATCCGCTGGCAGGGCAACCCATTGTTGTCAGTGTCATATCCACTCGGCAATGCCCTTCTTCGTTCAAATCAACACGATAAATCAACCCAAGATTTACAATATCAATTCCAAGCTCTGGATCAATCACTGTCTCCAACGCTTCTAAAATCTTCTCTTGCATTACTTCTACAGCATTTTTATTTTCTTCTGTCATCTTCTACTCTCCTATTGAAATACTCTTTGGAAAAAGTCAGCAACGGCTTCAAACACTTGATGTGGCACAATATGCCCTTGACCTGGTGTTTCATGCCACTCTACATTTGTAGCGTATGGCTCATTCTTAATGCTTTCATAAAACTCTTTATTTAATTCATACGGCACTTTATCATCCGCTGTTCCATGCCATAAGAATAATGGACAGCCATTAATATGTTCAGGATGTTTCGCAAGTGCCATCGCATCTAAGAAAGGTTTATTTTTTTCGATTTCTGCTTCTAATGCTTCACATTGTTCCTGCGTTGCTCCCGTCATCCAAACTGATGAGATTGTCCATTTAGCAAAACGAGCAGGATCCGCATTTCCCATTAAACTTGCCGCTGCTGTAATATCTGGATACTGATTGAATAAGGCATACGTTGAAATACCACCCATGCTCAAACCAGACACGCCCAAATTTCGTTTCATCTAATAGCCCACGACTTCTGAATTCTTCTTTTTAAAATAGGAAGTTCTTTAATGTTGTTAGCTACAATTTCCCCAGATTTCGCCACCAATCAAGCGCACACCACGGTCTCCGTGTAAGTGTTGAGTCTGGTAAAACAGCACGCATACCGCGTTTTGCTAGCTCTACTCCAATCGTTACGACACGGTCTTTACTTCCTGTCCAACCATGATAAAACACAACGATGGGAAGCACTTGGTCTTTTAACGATGCATCTACGACTTCAGCGTATGGGATTCCATTTACTTCACGATAATCAATTTGAATCATAACTTCCTCTTTCTTATTTCATCTAAAATATGGTAAACTTATACAGATATTGTACTTGATGGAAACTTTGAAAACAAGTTTCTGCTTTTAGAAAATCACTTTGAAAGGAGAAAGAATGGAAAAGAAACTCATTGCCATCGACCTTGATGGAACTACATTAAACAACAACTCAGAACTGACACAAGAAACAATCGACACCCTTCATGCCGTGAAAAACTTAGGTCATGAAGTAGCTATTGTCACTGGTCGCCCTTATCGTAATTCAAAACAATATTACGACCAGCTAAACCTTGGTGGCCCAATCGCAAACTTCAACGGTGCCCTCTGCCATATTCCAGGAATGCCTGAATGGGATGGAAAATACCACATCACACTGGATTCAGAGTTCGTACTCGATTTAGTAGCCTTTAACAAAACGCTGCCTGTCGATTACTTAATGGTCGAAGGAACAGAGCTTGTGTATTCAGATATGGAAGAACTTCCAGAATGTCCGTATTATCCAAAAGACCAAAAGCCAATCGTGATTGGGAAAAATACAAAACTGCAAGAACAACCAACTGCTGTAGCGCTCTTCTCGGATATTGAGAAACAACCAGAGATTAAATCAAAAATCTTAGACCGCTATGATAACGACATCGAAATCCGTACTTGGGGCGGTAGCTTCCCATGTCTAGAAGTGATTTCACCTGGCATTCATAAGGCTAAAGCTCTTGAGCATTTATCTCGTTACTACGGCATTAAACAAGAAAACATTCTTGCGTTTGGTGACGAAGACAACGATATGGAAATGATCGAATACGCTGGACATGGTGTTGCCATGAAAAATGGAATTGATGAATTGAAAAACATAGCAAACGCGATTACTCCATTCACGAATGATGAAAATGGATTGGCGAAATATTTACAAGAGTACTTCAATCTAAAAGGCGCTTAAGAAAAAAACGATAAGGATACAGACAAAAATGTCTATACACCTTATCGTTTTTTATTTTGCTAAATAGACTGAAATAAATTTACTCACAATCGTGAAGTAAACCAAAACTGATGTTAAGTCATTCACGGTTGTAATAAATGGTCCACTGGCAATGGATGGATCAAAGTTGAATTTATCCAACGCAAATGGAATACATGTCCCTGTTAATGCGGCTACGAAAATAGACGCGAACATCGCAAAAGCCAATAATGCCACCAGAACGATGACTGCCATGCCATAGACTCACAATTCCCAAAACAACTACCCCAGAAATCAATCCGATACCAAGGCCGGTTGTCCCCTCTTGCACGAGTACTTTCCAGAAAGATTGTTCTTCCTCATGAAGACCAATCTTACGAATCGCAACCGCCAGAGATTGTGTCCCTGTATTTCCCGCAGTACCAGTAATTAATGTAATAAAGATGGCAAAAGATACTTGCCTGTTGAATAATCGGTTCATAATGTCTAAAAGGACTGCTGTCACAGTACCCATGATGAGAAGCGTCACAATCCCCGGTAGACGGTTGACAATCCCTGCCCACACGCCTTGGTGTGCTTCATCAACGTTTACCCCGGCAAGACCTGAATAGTCGCTGGTCGCTTCTTCTTCGATAACGTCCAACGCATCATCGACGGTGATAATCCCAACTAATGTATTCGTGTCATCGACTACTGGAATGGCAAGGAAGTCATAGTCTTTAATCGTTTGGGCTACTTCTTCTTGCGCATCATTCACGTGCACTGTTACGACACGGTCAATCATGATATCTTTGACGAGCTTTTCGTCTGGTTTCACGATTAAGTCTTTTACTGTGAGAATCCCTGTTAAATGATTCTCATCGTCAGTGACATATACATAGTAGATTGTTTCAGCGTCTTCGGCAAAACGTTTTACCGTTGCCATCGCTGTTTTTAAGGTATCTGATTCACGCACGGCGATAAATTCAGTTGTCATCATCGCCCCTGCAGTTTCGTCTTCATAGTTTAATAATTGACGGAGTTCACTTGCCGTTTTATGCGGCATCAAGCGTAAATAAGTACGGACATTTTCTTCGCCTACTTGCTTCAACACGTCTACTGCATTATCGGAATACATTTCCGCAATCATTCGTGAGACATAAGCTTCGTCCATTTCACTTAAATATTTTTCAACGTCTTCTACATCTTCTTCTAATAGTTCGAACACCATTGCCATTTCTTCAGGAGTCAGAAATTGGTAGGCTAATTTACGTTCTTCCAGCGTTAAACTTAAATAAATTTGCGCTTGGTCGTACGTATGATTCTCAAAGAAAATCTCGCGGAATTGTTGCTTATCTTCCGTTGCCAAGGTGTGTTGAATTTGCTCTAAAATATCTTCAAATTCATATACGATTTCGCTCAATGGTGATTCTCCTCTCTTTATCGCTTGTGAGCTTTAATCCACTCGTCCATATCTTTAGGCAGTGGTGCCACAATGGTAATTTCTTTTTTCGTCATTGGATGAATAAACGTGAGTGAGTGACAATGCAAGGCTTGACGGTCTAATATCTCGTCTTTTACCCCACCATATAAATCATCTCCCACAAGCGGTGCCCCTAGCCATGAGAAATGGACACGAATCTGATGCGTGCGCCCAGTGTGTAATAAAATCTCGACAAGGTCCGCTCCAACAAGCGTTTCTTTCTTCCAATATTCGGTTAGCGATGGTTTCCCATCTTCTGATACACAACGATTAATAATCGACCCTTCATGTCGACCAATCGGCGCATCAATCATGCCATGTTCTTCTAGTGCGGCTGTATCATGCACAATCGCTAAATACTTCTTCTGAATCGTCTTATCTCGTAAGGCTTGGTCCATCCATGCATGTACAACGCGGTGCTTAGCAAACATCATGACTCCCGTTGTATCACGGTCAAGACGCGTTACTACATGAGTAATTTGGTCTGCATACCCACGACGCTTATAATACCCTTTTACACGATTCGCCATGGAATGGTCTGGATGCAACTTCGACGGAATCGAAGCCGTCCCTACCGGCTTATTGATAATGAGTAAATAATCATCCTCATACAAAATATCAATCGGCACTTCGCTTGGAATCACAGTCTCATGTTCTCCAGATGGTGGAATGACCATCGTTAGCACATCGCCAGGCTGAAGCGTCTTTAGGACAATCTCATGACGACCATTTACAAGAAGGTCTCCATGCGTTTTTACATGGGCAAGAAAGGTTCTTGAAATCCCCGCTTCTTGCAAGAAGGACCGCATCATCATCGGATATTCATAAGGATAATTCCACGTTAAAATCAACGGACTTCCTCATTTCCACGACAGTTCACTTCACGCGAACCGATAAACGCATCTTCCACACGATCCCAGAATGGTGTATGACGATACGCCGCAAACGAAATGCGTTCCCCACTAATCTGTAATTGAATTTCTTCAATCTCATTTGCATCATACGCTAAATGGTCAATCGCCATCACCATGCCCTCTTTACTTTCAGGACGTAGTGTTAAGACATTATCTTTCGCAAAAATCATCGGCGAACTAAGAGTACGATACACACGATTATTAATCGAAGCCATCTCTGTCATCTGCATCACTTCTGCACGCGGATGCACAACGGCTCCTCCTAGAGATTTACTGAGACCTGTTGAACCAGTTGGTGTCGCCACACAAAGCCCATCTCCACGGAAGTTTTCGAATAACTCGCCATTAATATACACTTCGCATAAAAGCGTGCCATTCACTTTACGTAATGTCGCCTCATTCAAAGCTGCATAGCGAATAACATCTCCGCTCTTAAACTTCACATTCACATCAAGCAATGGATAGCTCACATGCTCTCCTTTGTCTTGTTTCAATGACTCGATTAATTGATCCACTTCATAGTTACGCCAATCCGTATAGAAACCTAAGTGACCCGTATGGATGGCCACAAAACGAATGCTGTCTAGTTGATTGCGGTAACGGTGAAAGGCGCCTAAAAGCGTTCCATCTCCACCAACTGTAATCACCACATCAGGATTTACGTCATCGCGCACAAAACAGCCTTCTTGGCATAAGCGGTCGAAGGTATTCATGACTTCTTTTGTTTTTTCTGTTTGATTTCCGAATAAACCGACTTTCATCAAGATTCCCTCCGTTTCTTACGTTTACGCTGATTTTCCTTATTAATCGCAAAAATATATTGCGCTTCTTGAATCTCTTCTCGTATTTGAGACATCTCTTCATCAAGCAAGAACGCCGCTTCTGCTGCACGTTCCAGACGCTCATGAATCGTATCAGGGAATTCCCCTTTATATTTATAGTTCAATGAGTGTTCAATCGTTGCCCAGAAATTCATCGCAAGCGTACGAATTTGAATTTCCACAAGAATCTTTGTTTCTCCTTCGATTCGTTGCACTGGATATTCCAACACGATATGGTACGAACGATAGCCACTCGCTTTTTTATTTTGAATATAGTCACGTTCAATCACGATATCAAAGTCATTACGCTGACGAATCAAGCGAACCACTTCATAAATATCATCAACGAACTGACACATAATGCGAAGCCCTGCAATATCTTGTACTCCTTCAAGGAATTCTTCTCTAGGAATATTACGAACTTGCATCTTTTCTACAATACTCTCTGGAGTCTTCACACGGCCCGTGATAAATTCAATCGGTGCGTGCTTTCCTTCCTGACGATACTGGCGTCTAATTCCCTTTAATTTAATTTTTAATTCCTCTATTGCTTGATAATACGGAGCTAGAAAGGCATCCCAATCTTCTACTAAGGGTGTTTCCCATGTTTCCATATTTTCACCTACTTTTTTTCATTTCCGTTCTCTATCATACCATATTTTATAAGGAATCATGACAAATTAAGGCGATTTTTTTCAAATCTGTAATAAAATGAGCTACAATAGAACACTAAAGGAGGAACGGTTATGCCAGAAATCGAAAAAGAGTTTAAAAACATACTGACAAAAGAGCAATACGACGCACTCGTAAACGACTATAAAGAAGTCTTTACAAAAGACGTTACGCAGACCAATAGCTACTACGACTATGAAGGTCTCCTCCAAGAACGTAAAACGGCGCTTCGCATTCGCATCGTCGAAGGAAAAGAAACCGGCGAAATCACACTAAAGATTCCTCAAAGTAGCTTAGAGGTGCTAGAATATACCGCAGTCCTTCCGGTAGACATTCTGAATGCATATAATCATGACAAACAATTCACGCTTCCAACTTCGCTTCAGAAGGCATTGGAAGATACAGGCATTACAATTCAAACCGTGAATCAAACAGCCCTTCTTACAACGCATCGCTTAGAAGGTGCCCTCTCTGAGAATGAATGGCTTGTTCTCGATGAGAGTCGCTACAACGGCAAAGTCGACTTTGAGATGGAAATGGAAGTTCGTAGTCTCGAGATCGGCAAACCAGTATTCTTCGGCATTTTGGCTAAATATAATATCGTAAGGCGCCAAGCAGAAAGCAAAATTAAACGAGCACTGTCCACGAGATGAGTACAAACGTCACTCGTTGTGCAAATTATTCTGACATTTCAACAAACTATGTTACAATGATGTTACAAAGTTAGTTAGGGAACAGGGGTGTAGGATTTTGAGTACTTCAAAAACAAAGAATATATCAGAACGCACTTCACACGAAAAGATTTTCGAATTATATTTATTCGTGAATCCATTGGGATCATATTGTTATCGCTGTGAAAATGAACTATTAAAATTTGTTCGTAATTCTGAGTTTTAAGGTACATTACCAATTCGTAACGTTTCATAATTTACAAACGGTTGATCAATATATGAAAAACCAAAAGTTAGATGAAACGGATTTAGATTTAAGAAACGAAATCTATACTAGAATTTATGATGCGGCTCTTTCTTATAAAGCTGCCCTCTTACAAGGAAAACGTCCAGGTCGTCAATTCTTATTTGAATTGCAACACCAAATTCATCATCACAATCGTAACTACAGCAAAGAGTTATTAGATGAAATTTTAGATAATATTGAGATTGATAAGAAAATGTTTTACGAAGATAAAAGCCAGTCCTGCTGTGAAAACAGCGTACGACCGCGACTTACAAATCGCTCAAGAGATGAATGTAACGCACACTCCTTCTCTTGTCATCTTCGATAATTCAAATCATTCTTATGGAATCTTACTGGCGAACAGTATTACGGCGGATACCATTAGTGAAATTTGTAATGGTGAGCCTCTTCCTGAATGCCCAGAAGTCAAACGACTTGTAGAAGTTCGCTCACGCCACAACTTAGCTAAAGTCGTGAATATGAATCGTTAAACGAAATAAACTCCTCCATTTGGAGGAGTTTTCTTTATATACTCTATATAACAAAACAACTCCGAGAGTAGAACTCTCGGAGTTTGTTTTGTTATTCGCTCATAAGAGCTTCTAATTGAGATAGACGTTGTTCGAATACGTCGAATGCGTCGTATAAGTAGTCTTTCTTCGTCATGTCTACGCCGGCTTTTTTCATTACTTCGATTGGAGCGTCGCTACGTCCTGCACGTAAGTAGTTTAAGTAAGCTTCTAAATCTTCTGGAGTACCATGTAAGATTTTATCTGATAAAGCAGTCGCTGCAGCCATACCAGTTGCGTATTGGAATACGTAGTAGTTCATGTAGAAGTGAGGGATACGTGCCCATTCGTATGCGATTTGTTCATCTTGGATGACATTTGCATAGTATTTCGCGTTGATTTCGCTATAAGCTTTTGCGATTGATTCTTGTGTTAATGGTTGGCCTTCTTGGTCCATTACGTGAATCTTATGTTCGAATTCCGCAAATTGTGTTTGACGGAAAATTGTTGATTTGAAGCGGTGTAGATAGTTGTTTAAGATATATTTTTGCGCTTCTTTATCTGTATGTTTCTTCAACAAGTAATCTGTTAAGATGTTTTCGTTTGTTGTAGAAGCAATTTCCGCTAAGAAGATTGAGTAATCTCCGTATTGTTTTGGTTGTGTGTTACGAGTGAAGTAGCTGTGCGCACTATGTCCTAACTCGTGAACTAATGTGAAGAAGTTTGATAATTCATCATGCCAGTTCAATAGGATGTATGGTACAGTTGAGTATGCCCCACTTGAATATCCACCACTGCGTTTACCGATGTTTTCAGCAACGTCGATCCAACGTTCGTCGTATGCTTTCTTCAAGATTTCGTGGTACTCTTCGCCAAGAGGTTTCAAGGCTTCCACACTTGCTAGTGATGCTTCTTGGTAGTTGTATTTAATTGGAGCGTCGCCTGTGATTGGTACGTATAAATCATACATATGCAATTCATCTAAGCCTAATGCTTTTTGTTGTAATGCAGTGTAACGGTGTAATAATGGTAATTTTTCGTTTACCACTTCTACTAAAGCATCGTATACTTCTTCAGGAACTTGGTTTGAAGCAAGTGCTGCTTGGCGAGCTGAGTCATAGTTATGAACTAAAGCGCTGAAGTTATGACCTTTCACTTCTGTACCAAGTGTGCTTGCGAATGTATTTTTCAAGTTGATGTAAGGTTTGTATAATGTTTCGAATGCTTCCTTACGAACATCTTGGTTTTTAGACTCGATATATACTGAGTAGTTTCCGTTTGTCAATTCAACTTTTTCGCCATCTTCAGTTGTGATTTCGTCAAACTTGATGTCAGCGTTGTTTAATAAGTTGAAAGTTTTGCTTGCGCCTTGGAATACTTCACTTGCTTTTGATAATAAAGCTTCTTCTTTATCTGAAAGCACGTGACCTTTTTTAATACGCGCTGTTTCTAATAAGACGCGGAAGTCTTCTAGACCTGGTTCTTGTTTGAAATACTCTTCGAACTCTTCATCAGATAATGCTAAAATTGCTGGAGCAAACCATGCTGAAGCACCTGAGAATTCGATGTATGTTGAGAACGCACGTTGATTTAAGACTTGGTTTTCATTGTTAGAAGTATCTTGGTCAGCTTTTAAATGTGAGTAAACATAAGCTGTTTCAATCTTATCGTCTACTACGTTTAAAAGATTTAAGAATGCTAATAATGATTCCCCGTCTTTAAGTGCTGTGTCTTTTGCAGCGGCAACTGCTGGAATTTGTGATTTAACAAATTCTAAGTCTTTTTCAAATCCTTCGTTAGATTCGTAAATTGCGGAAAGGTCCCAAGTTAATTCCACTGGAACTTCTTCACGTCTTAATGGTTTTTTATTGGCCATTATAATCCCTACTTTCTAAAAAGTTGATAGTCCTAGTGTACTATGAAATGGATGCTTTTAAAAGGGTTTGAACCCATTTTTACTCAAAAAAGAGACCAAATGAACCCTTTTTGATTCATCTGGTCTCTTTGATTAGTCTTCAAGGAAAGTCGCTTTATCTAAGCTATCAGTGCCGATAATCGCTACAAGAACAACATCTTCACGAATTAGGAAATCCGCAAATACCTTTGTATTGAGAGATTCATCCTTTCCTTCACGATATCCGATTAAGTTTAAATCATAATCTTTACGTAAGTCTAAATCACTAAGTTGTTTTCCAACCCATGATTTTGGAGGATAAAATTCCACAAGAGAAATATTGCCATCGAGTGCAATCACTTCAGCCAATTTATGGTGAAGGATATTCTTCACGAGACGAATTCCAGTTTCTTTTTCTGGGTTCACGACACGTTGCGCACCCATCTTCGTTAAGATTTCAGTCGTCGTACGGCTTTTTGCTTTAGCAATAATTTCTGGAACCCCAAGACGCGTACAATGCATCACGGCTAGAATACTCGCTTCTAAACTAGAACCTGTAGCTACCACTACTGTATCGCAATCGCCAATTCCGATTTCTTTTAAGACATCTTCGTCTGTCACATCGGCAATGACTGCCTTTGTGACAAGTGGCTCAATACGGTTAACGGTTGCTTCATCACGATCAATGGCAATAATGTCGCAATCATATTCACTAAGCTGTTTGGCAATCGTCATCCCAAACACACCTAGTCCTAAAATACCAACTGTTTTTCTCATCACAATTCCTACTTTCTATCCAATTAATAATGGTGCTTTCGCATACTTCATGTCGAGCGCTTTGTTCTTTCTGTTTGAGAAACTTAATAGAACGGTTAATGGTCCGATACGGCCAATAAACATCAACAACATAATAATAATCTTTCCTAGGAAGGATAAGGTTGGTGTTAAATTCGCCGTTACCCCTACTGTACATACCGCTGAGATCGTTTCAAATAAAGTATATAACAGTGGCGCATCTGGGTCCGTTAAACTGAGTAAGAACACACTACCTAAAATAAGTGTTGTAAACACGATAAAAATCGTTAACGCTTTTCTGGCCATCTCTTGCGAAATACGGTGGTTTCTAAATTGAATCATTCTTTGATCGTACACTTCTGATCGAATGAATAAGAGAACCACTAAGAAGGTTGTCGTCTTCACCCCACCGGCAGTCCCACCAGGAGAACCTCCGATAAGCATTTGGATGCAATAAAGAAGAAGGCTCGTTGGATGTGCGGTTGTATAATCGATTGTCGCAAATCCAGCCGTTCTCATTGTTACCGTTTGGAAGAAGCATACGAGTACCTTATCGAAAAATGGAAGATTCGCAATAGTATCAGGATTATTCCATTCGGTTAATAACGTTAAAACCGTCCCGCTAAGAAGAATAATCCCCGTCAACCAAAGAACAATCTTTGTATGGTAATGCAATCGACGATAGAATGATTTTTTCTTTTTGCTCTTTGTCGACCCTCTCATAGCTAAATAGCTATTTTTGATATCAAACCAAACAGAAAAACCAATCCCACCAAGAATAATAAGAGCCGCAACCACTAAGTTTAAGAGCGGATCTGTCGCGTAGTTAATAAGGCTGTTCGATCCTAGGTTATCAAATCCCGCATTACAAAACGCAGAAATCGCAAAGAAGAACGCGGTGAAGATTCCTTTTCCAGTTCCTAGTTCCGGAACGAAACGGAATGATAGAATGACAGCCGCACCAAATTCTATAAAGAATGTATATTTAAAAATGGTTGTTAAATACTTCTTGAAATCTTGGCCATCATCTCGGTTTAAACTATCTTGCAAGGCTAGTTTGCTAACGAGTGACATCTTTTTCCCCGAATCATAGAGGAAAAAGGCAATAATACTCATCAACCCTAATCCACCGATTTGCATTAAAAACATACAAATCACTTGCCCAAACGTATTGTACGTCTCCGCGACTGGTTGCGTCGAAAGTCCTGTAACACATACCATCGATACGGTTGTAAACAAATGGTCAAAATACGTAGCCTTTGACGTCGCCAGTTGCGAAATCGGCAAATTGAGTAGTAATGACCCCACCAAAATCACAATCGCAAAACTGGAGGCAATTCGTTTTGGAATGGAATCTTTAAATAAGAAACGAATCATCTTCGTCCCTCCTATTCTATTCAAAAATACTGGCTCAAAAAAAGAGCAGAATATATCGATATTCTACTCTTCACATCGGTTAATTACAACCGTTAACTATTCGGTTAAATGTGTTGTGGAAAAAAACTATTCCACCACTTGATATTCTTTCGCTTCACCGAAGAACTCATCATATAACGCACGGATGGCTTTCTTTTCGTATTGGTCTAAAAATACCAAACATCATTGAAACCTCAGATACCCCTTGGTTTATATAACTCGATATTGATTTGTGTACGAGCAAGCGTTGAAGCCACACGAGCCGTTGTACCGACCATGTTGACCATCCCTTCCCCCAACTAACATGATAAGGCAGAGACCACGCATATAGTGCGCATCATCCACGTCTAATTCGGCATATAAACGTTCCACGATACCGTCGAGTTGTTCGTCAGTAGCGTCTTCCCCACGGATAATAATTGTCGCATCATCAATCCCTGTTGGAATGTGTTCGATTGAAATGCCTTCTTCTTCGAAAATTGTCAATACTTTACGAAGGAAACCAATCTCATGGTTCATCAAGTATTTCTTCACGTAAATACTTACGAAACCTGGCGAACTTGCAATCCCGGAAATAACATTTGGAGAAGTCACCTTCCCTTTCATAATGTAAGTTCCGCTTGCTTCTGGGTTATTCGTATTGCACACGTGCACTGGAATTCCTTTTTTGATAGAAGGAAGAAGCGCTTCTGTATGGAACACTGAGAATCCTGCATAAGATAACTCACGCATTTCTGTATAAGATAACACATCGATGGCCAGTGGTTTATGCACGATTTTAGGACTTGCTACATAAATCGCATCAACGTCTGTGAAGTTCTCGTATTCTTCGGCGTTCACGGCATTGGCTAAAATCGAACCTGTAATATCCGATCCACCACGTGAGAATGTCACGACATTCCCTTCTTTTGTCACCCCGTAGAATCCTGGGAATACAATCACTGCATTGGTTAATTGCAAATATTCTAATTCGTGGTAGCTTTCTTCTAAGACACGCGCTTCCCCTGGAGTATCGCTCACCCATAGTTTGGCTTCACGTGGTCCTACGTATTTCGCCGCAAGACCTTCTTGGTTGAAGTATGATGCGATTAGGCGCGCATTTAAGTCTTCCCCGCTTGCTTTGTAGGCATCCATTAAATAGTCCGGCGCTAAGTCGTTTCTTTCTTTTAAGTTTTTAAAATGAATACGAACGAGTTCAAATACTTCTGGTTTTAATTCTAATTCATCACAAATTTCTTTATAACGCACTAAGATTTTCTTTAAGACTTCTTCATCATAATTCCCTTCAATATGAGAAGTTGCTAATTGGATCAATAGGTCTGTTACTTTTTCATCGTCAGACGTACGTTTCCCTGGGGCTGATACCACCACGATTTTACGTTTTTCATCAGCTTTTACGATATTAAAGACCTTTCTTAATTGAGTGGCATTTGCTAAAGAGCTTCCACCAAATTTGATTACTTTCATATGACACTTCCTTATTTTTTCAATGGTACTAGACTACCAAATTAATGAAAAGAACGCAACACATTTCCACTAATCGAATACATTTGTCCGCGAAACAAAAACAGTCTCGAAAACTTGTATTTATTTGTAGAGTTTGTTAGGCTTAAGAAAAATAATTAAAGGAGGTCACATCATGTCAAAAATGTTGCATACTTGTGTCCGTGTTCAAAATCTAGAAGAAAGCATTCGTTTCTACGAAGAAGCATTTGGTTTTAAAGAAACTCACAGAAAAGACTTCCCAGAACACAAATTCACAATCGTTTACTTAGCATTCGAAGGTGACGATTACGAATTAGAACTAACATATAACTATGGCCACGGCCCTTATGAAATCGGCGACGGATATGGTCATATCGCGATCAGCGCTAAAGACTTAGAAGCTCTTCACGCTGAACACGTTGCTAAAGGCTACGACGTTACAGAATTAAAAGGTTTACCAGGACATCCTGCAAACTACTATTTCGTAAAAGACTTAGATGGCTACAAAATCGAAGTAATCCGCGAAAAATAGTTCATACATGACATTCCACACACCCTCTGCTATAATGTATTCTATGCGATGAGGCGACACGCAGTACATTAGAGACTGCGAGTTATGTGGAACAGGAGTGCTTTGGCACACTACCGGATGTAGCTGTTTGTAGTTCGTGATGTGAACACGACCTACTCATCTGAAAAGATGCCACGCTAAGACTAGGAGTTCCTAGTCTTTTTTTATAGTGAAATTATGATACAATAGCAATGAAAATTATTAGACATAGAAAGAGGAAGATTCATGAAACAATGTCCATTCTGTCATGAGATGATTGACGAACAAGAAACACTCTGCCCTTACTGTGGAACAGTGCAAGACGAACTCTCACAACCGGTGTCGATTGAACCAAACGAAGGTGTTCAAACCGACCTTTTAGACGAAAATAACGAACCTACTCCATCGTTTACAACGAAAGTAGAAACAAGTATCCCAGAAGAAGACAATAACCGTAGCTCACAAGAAAACCGTGTGAAGAATAATCGCCTAGCCTATGCTGGTGCATGGAATAAATTCAAACGCTTCTTCACATTTTTTGGAGAACGTTTAGTCCAACCGACAAACCACTATTCACGTAAGCGTCAATATAGCCGTACTTACGGATACGCCTTAATTATTTGGCAACAGTGATGTCTGCATTCGTGACAACTCACTTAATTCATTCACTGATTGGTCAATACCAATTATTCGCTGACATTTCAATCTTACCTAGCTTAACAAGCACACCAAACTACATTTGGATGTTCATTCGCTTCATCCTCTTCTACGCGGTGTTCTACCTTGGGTTCCCAAGCGTATCGTATGGATTGAAACATGTCTTCCAAAAACGTCAACACGTATTTAACTACTGGTTGACACAATACGAAGGTATGAACGTTTTAGCCATTGTCTTACTTGCCGTTGCAACAGTCATGACCTTCATCAGTCCAGTATGGTTATTCGTTGGAATCTTGATTGTATTCTTCGCGCACATTCTACTCTACATCGTGACATTTACGTCTTCGATGTTTAAGAGCGCCACAGAATCAACGATCGATCCAATTTACTTATCACTCATTGGTTTAGTCGTACAACTGATTATCACAATTAGCTTACTCTTAATCTTATTCTAAAATGCAAAGAGAAAACCCTGACCAGCGATGGTCAGGGTTATTTGTTTCTAAAATTTTATTTGAAAGAATTATTCTGAGAATTCTACAGTTACCTTTGCTTCAGAATCCATTGATGAAAATAATGTGTTATAATAATTGATTGCAGATTCTTTAATTTCACTCTTAAATTTATCTAAATACTCTGCTTGTTTATCACTAGAAAGTTGGTTAGTGACCAATTTCCCAGTATCAACATCTTCTGTAGTTCCACTTAACAACTCTCCATGATTATCATACAAATTGTAAGGATTATCTTTTGAAAGTTCAACACCAATTACTTCAAATTTTGGAACGATAACCTTATATTCTTTTTCGCCTATTTGTTCAACCTTTACACTACTTTTAATTCCAAATTTAGCTGTATAATTTAAAATCACTAATGCTGTTTTTCTAGAGAACGGCACATCAAACCCAAAAACTTGGGTTGTTTTTGTTTCAGTAATAATTTCATTAACTCCCGCATTCAAAAATACAACTTCATTCACTTTTTCAATACTTTCGATATTAATTGACGTTTTGACTTCTGATTTTTGTTCCTTAGGTAAGAAAAATAGCACTCCAATAGCCATAATAGCTATTAATATCACATTCAATAGAACACTAAACTTATTAAATTTCTTCTTTATATATGTACTTCTCAATTTACATACCTCCATTATTTTTGCTTTTCTAAAAGAAACTTCTCTTTTAATAGCATATGTAAATTTTACACACTCTAAAAATAACAGTCAACAGAATATATCTTATCGTCTAAAAATATTATATCCCAAAAAATGTAAAATAAATTTGTTGCATCTGATCTTATTCTAAAAAAAACAGAAAACCCAGATCAGCGATGGCCAGGGTTATTTTTTTACTATTTTTTGAATAGCAATCCAATGAGTTGTCCTATGAGACTGACAACTGCATACATCAGAATATAAATGGCCGCAGAGTCATTTAGTAAAAAGAGATTCGGAATCCATAAGAGACCAATAATAATCGGGAAATACCAATAATATCCAAACTTTACCGAAAACAGCATTGAAACAAGAAAGACGATGACTGGAATTCCAATCAATATAAAGAACATGGCACTTCCTGTATCTTGAATCAGAAAAACAGGGATTAAATAATAGAGTAAAGCAACAACAACGTACACCAGTAACTGTCTATACTTGGATGGCATCATGACCCCTCCTCTATTGATTCTATTTTCCTATCCCCAATATACCATATTCTATTTAAAATCGAGTGCAATGTTGAGCATAAAAAAAGCATGAAACAAATTTGTTCCATGCTGTTGATTCACACTTTAGTTTTGTGAGAAGAGATTTTTGATAGATTCAAAAATCGATTGGAAGAATTGGGCGATTTTATCGAGCCATCCTTCGTTTTTGGCTTGTTCGACTAAGCTGTTAATCTTTTCACCGACTGATTTTGACAAGCTATTTAATTGCTCTAATACTTGCTTGGAATCAATCGCACTTGTGTTTTGGTAGTTTTGCGCAAAAGCGACTAAGGCATTGATTTGATCTTGAGAAATCACATTTTGCAATGAGTTGTTCTTCAAGGCGTCGTTAATAATGCGTTCGATATCTTCTTTTGTCGCTAATTGTCCTTGCTTTTGTTTGAGTTCCGCTAGTTCTTTTTTGATTTCAATCATCGCTTTATCGAGTTTTGACGAATCGAATCCTTTTTCGTTGGCATTTTCTTGCGCGATTTTATTCGTGACTTCTAACTCTTGTTGTGCGACTTCGGTACGTTTAGAGTCTAGTTGCACCCCATTGGCTTCGAAGGCTTTATACACCCCTGTTAAAGCTGATTCACCCGTTACTTTTGAGACAGCTGCCACTTCGATTTCGGCGTCTGTGACACCGGCTGTAATCGCTGCATTGGCATATTGCTCAGGTGTTACGAGTGTGATGTTTTCAGGAGTCTTGATTTTCACCTTCACCCCTGTACCCTTGTCCGTTTTTTGAACCATTACCGACGAAATCATGACAGAGGTATTTCCGTCACCACTTCCAAGATATTTAATTAAATCTTGTCCGGTTGCTGTTTCCGTTAATACGGTATTTGGATCTTTAATGCCTAATAATTGAGAAGTTTGCTGAATTTGCGCCTCACTGAGTCCACCACCATAGACTACGGTTGGTTTTCCCCATTTTTCATTAACGGTCGTTGTATCGATGGCATATGCATTCTTCATGGATAATCCCATCAATGCAAGGACGACTGCGGTTGCCTTCACCCATTTTTTCATGAATGAACCTCCTTTGTTTTCAATCGTAACTCATTCGTTACAAGTCTAGTATACAAAAAGAACTTTAAGAAAAAAGTGTTCTTTCCTTAAAGTTCTTTATCTATTTGTTTAAGAATTGGTTAACGTCTACGCGCAAATGCCTTCATGGTTGTTGGTGAGAAAAGCATGATGATTGGATAAATTTCCAAACGTCCGGCAATCATCCCAATCGCAAGCATAAATGTATTGAAATCTGAATACATCGAGAAGTTGCTTGTAGGCCCTACTTGACCAAGCCCTGGCCCAATGTTGTTAAAGGTTGCGGCCACACTGGAGAAGGCTGTTGTAAATCGCCCGCTTCAAAGGAAACGCAGAGTAATAAGCATAGAAAGACCAACACATACACGATTAAGTAGTTGGCGATACTCTTCTCCATCTTATTATCGATTGGTTTTCCATTCATCGTTGGTACAAACACACGACGAGGTTGGCCCATCCGTTTTAATTCGGCAATGGCACTCTTGAAGTACACGATAACACGAGAGACTTTAATCCCCCCCCGGCTGTTGACCCTGCACATCCTCCGATAAACATTAGTAGTAACAGGAGCACATGTGGGAACAAGCCCCAGAGTCCAAAGTCGACGGTTGAGTATCCGGTTGTTGTAATAATCGACGATACCGTGAAGAACACGCTACGAATTGGAACGCCTAAAGCAGATTGTGTAATCGACAATACGATGAAAATAATCATTGTAAGCTGAGGACGATTCCGACATACGTACGCATTTCTTCGTCTTTAATCACGTCTTTCACAGCACCTAGAAGAACGAAATAATACAAGTTAAAGTTGATTCCAAAGAGCATCATCCCTACCCCGATAATCCATTCAACGGCAGCTGGATTAGCATAAATACTAAATCCGGCATTGTTAATCCCGAAACCACCTGTTCCTGCTGTACCAAAAGCTAGAAGCATGGAATCAAAGAGCGGTACTTGGAAGACGACTAAAATGATGATTAATACGGCTGTCATCGCTAAATAAATCATATATAAGATTTGTGCCGTATGCGCTAATTTCGATACAAGCTTCCCAAACACAGGACCTGGAACTTCCGCACGCATCAGCTGCACAGATTCAGAACCATGACTTGGTAGAATCGCAAGTGCAAATACTAGTACCCCCATCCCACCCACTAAGTGAGTGAAGCTTCTCCAAAATAATGAAGAATGTGCGAGTACTGAAAGGTCTGGAATAATACTTGAACCAGTGGTCGTTAATCCACTCGCCGTTTCAAAGAAGGCATCCACTACATTTGGAATTTCTCCTGTGAAAACAAATGGAAGTCCACCAAAGAACGAGAGTAAAATCCAGCTTAAGGCTACGGTTACGACCCCGTCACGCGCCATGATTTTTAGTGGCTCTGGCTTTTTAAAGCTTAAGAGAAGCCCAATTACCAGTAGTAACAGAATTGTTCCGGCATAAGCCAGTTTTTGAGTCAATGACTCTTGATAGATAAAGCTAATAATCAGTGGTAAGGCTAAGAGCGCTGCTTCAACTTGAAGCATTTTTCCCACGAAATAGCGAACTGTTTTGATATTCATTCAGACACCTCTATTCCAAAATGTCGTTAATGTCATCAAAGTCTTTTTCCGTTGTAACGACGATTACCTTATCAAATGGTTCAATCGTATCACTACCGGCTGGATAAATGAGTTTTTCTCCACGAACGATAAACGCAATCAAGAGGTTTGATTTTGTCTTTAGTTCTGATAAAGGAATGCCACAAATCGCACTATTCTTTGAACACGGAATTGCAACGCTTCAACTTGATTATCCGCTAAACGGTATAACGCTTCGACATTTGATCCTTGAGTATTCGAACGTGAACGCACGAATTGGATAATTTCGTTGGCAACAATACGTTTTGGTGTCACGATGGATTGATTATCAAAGCCTTTAAACACTTTAAGAAGTGCTGGACGGCTCATCTTCGTAATAATCTTTGGTACGCCTTGTTGTTTCGCATACGCTGAAAGAATTAAGTTTTCTTCGTCAATCCCTGTCATCGATACAAACACATCATATTCTGTAATACGTTGTTCTTCTAATACATCGTGGTCTGTTCCATCGGCATGAATGATGGTTGAATGTGGGAACGCATAGCTTAAAGTTTCACAGCGTTCTTCATTGACTTCGATGACTTTGGTGTTGATTTTTGTTTGTTTCAACATATTGAGTAAGTAATAAGTAATACGTCCACCACCGACAATCGTAGCAGAAGACACACTCTTCGTTTCTTGACCTGTTAATTTTAAGAAATTGCGAAGGTCTGGATACGCCCCTGTAATAAATACATGGTCTCCTTCTTCAAGTGTTGAATCTCCATCTGGAATGAAGCTTTGTTCATTACGGTGAATCACACAGATTAAGATAGATTCAAAACGATTACGCACTTCTTTAAGGCTTAGACCTGCAAGTGCTGACCCCTCATTAATCTCTAATTCAAGTAAGCTGACACGATTCCCAACGAAATTTTCTACACTTAATGCAGAAGGATAATTAAAATTATTGGCGATATCACGAGCCGTAGAAAGCTCTGGGTTAATCAGCAATGAAATCCCTAGACTTTCACGAACGAGTTGTAGTTGTTGTGAATACTCAGGATTACGAACACGCGCAACCGTGTATTCCGCACCAATTTTCTTCGCTAAAATAGACGCAATAATATTAATTTCGTCCATTTCTGTTACAGAAATAAAGATGTCACAGTTTTCTACCCCCTGCTTCTACAAGAATATCGTAGCTGGCACCATTTCCGCAAATCCCCATAATATCGAATTTATTTAATAGTCGATCGATTAAATCTTGGTTTTTATCAATCAATACAATGTCATTTTCTTCCGTTGAGAGCTCCTGGCAAATCACTTCGCCGACTTTTCCCCCACCGACAACAACAATTTTCATTTTGTTTCCTCCAGATTGAAAAATCTTATACCTTCCTATTTTACCTTTCTGGTGCGAAAAGGTCAAAGTTTATCTTGTTTTCTAAAGGGGCAAAGCGTGTTACACTAAGGTCGGAGGTCATTATGAACGAACACGAATTACAACAATTAACCGAGGAGATTTCTCGTACGTCTTTTCACCGCGAATTCACGCATCAAATTAGTTATAACAAACGCCTGCGTTCTAGTGGCGGTCGCTATCTGCTCCAGACGGGAAATATCGAGATTAATCCACTTGTCGAACAGAATCTGGGCCTTGAAGCGCTCGTTGGCGTCATTAAACATGAACTCTGCCATTACCACTTGCATCAAACAGGTGGCGGCTATCGTCACCGTGACCAAGACTTCAAACGCCTGCTTCATCAAGTGGGCGGAAGCCGCTATGTTGAACGCATGAAGAAGCCGAATTTCATTTATGAATGTACAACGTGCCATCACCGCTACCCTAGAATGCGCAAGATGAACACGACTCGCTATGTATGTGGAAAATGTCGTGGAAAATTAATCCTTTTAGATTGAAATTCCACTAAACATTTGTTAAACTGAAATAGTTCTGCGGTCGTGGCGGAATGGCAGACGCGCTGTCTTGAGGGGGCAGTGGGTGTATACCTGTGCGGGTTCAAGTCCCGCCGGCCGCATAAATAAAACGAAATACCCTAGATGATGTGAAGTGCACCCCAAAAGTTAGACACAAAATCTAACTTTTGGGGTGTTTTTATTATGAAATTAACTTATGAAGATAAAGTTCAGATTTATGAACTCAGAAAACAAGGATTTAGCTACTCACGACTTGCAGATATGTTCGGTATAGATGCGAGAAATCTTTCCTACATGATTAAATTGATTGAACGTTATGGGTTAGAGATAGTTAAAAAGGGAGAAATAATTATTATTCTCCAGAAATAAAAACAAGAAATGATTGATAAAGTCTTACTCGAAGGTTGGAGTAAAGAAAGAGTTTCTCTCGAATACGGCTCTCCCTGCGCGTGCCACTCTTCACAACTGGCTCGCACAATACAAGAAAAATAAGTATACTATTGTTGAGAAAACAAGAGGGAGAGTACCTGAAATGGGACGTAAGCCAAAGAAAAAACCAGAAGAGATGACGGAACTAGAACGCCTTCAGGCTGAAAATGAGTATTTAAGAGCGGAGAATGCCATTCTAAAAAAGTTGAGAGAACTCCGCTTGAAGGAGGAAAAAGAGAAAGAAGAAAGACGCAGATTGTCAGAGAGTTAGTGTCAGAGTTTCCTTTAGATATTCTTCTAAAAGATTATTAAACTTGCTCGTTCAACTTACTACTATCACTTAAAGCAGCTAAACCTAGAAGATAAGAATCAGGCCGTAAAAAACGAAATAGAAACCATTTATAACGAGCATAAAGGTAATTATGGATATCGTCGTATTACTCTTGAACTTAGAAACCGTGGGTTCATCGTAAACCATAAGAAGGTACAACGCTTGATGAAACTGTTGGGGCTAACTGCTCGTATTCGTAGAAAACGTAAGTATTCTTCTTATCATGGAGAAGTTGGTAAGAAAGCTGAGAATATTATTCAACGTCAATTTACAGCTGAAAAACCGATGGAAAAGTGCTATACAGACATTACAGAGTTTTCTATTCCAACAAGTAATCAAAAACTATATTTATCACCAATTTTAGATGGTTATAACAGCGAGATTATAGCGTATACTCTATCATCTTCGCCAAATTTAAAACAAGTAAAGGATATGTTAGAACAAGCTTTTAGAGAAGAAGAATACGAGAATACTATTCTCCACAGTGATCAGGGATGGCAATACCAGCATGAGTTTTATCATAGTTTTTTAGAAGATAAGGGCATTCAGCCATCTATGTCCCGCAAGGGTAATAGTACTGACAATGGCATGATGGAATCGTTCTTTGGCATTCTTAAATCAGAGATGTTTTATGGCTATGAGCAGACATTTAAGTCTATAAAGGAACTTGAGAGGGCAATCGTCGACTATATTGATTATTACAATAACAAACGAATCAAAGTAAAATTAAAAGGACTTAGTCCTGTGCAATACAGAACTAAATCCTTTGCTTAAATTAATTGTCTAACTTTTTGGGGTCAGTACAATGGTCATCTAGGGTATTTTTGTGCTTCTGTTTTTATGCCAGCCAAGCTGTTAGCGCATCGTCACAAATTCCTCTGATCCTGTTGGGTGAATCGCTACTGTTGCATCGAAGTCGGCTTTGGTTGCGCCCATTTTAATCGCTACGGCAAAGCCTTGAATCATTTCATCAACGCCGTATCCAATCCCGTGGAGTCCGACTACTTTTTCGTCTGCTCCTGCTGTGATTAATTTGAAGCGTGCTTGTTGGCGATGGCTTGTCACGGCTGAATACATTCCAGCAAACGTTGATAAGTATACCTTCAAATTTTCTTTGCCATATTCTTTCACAGCTTGTTCTTCTGTTAGTCCCACTGTTCCGATGGCTGGGTGTGAGAATACGACGGTTGGAATCGTTGAGTAGTCCATCTTCGCGTTTGTTTGTTCGTTAAATAAACGTTCTGCTAGTGTGCGCCCTGCTTTAATCGCTACTGGCGTCAATTCTTTTTCACCAGAAACGTCACCCAGTGCGTACACACCCTCAGCTGTCGTTTCTTGGAATTCATTCACTTTGATAAATCCGCGTTCAGTTAATTCCACGCCTGCTGCTTCAAGGTTTAATCCTTCTGTATGAGGCACGCGTCCTGTTGCCCAAATCACTTTTTCAGCAGCGAAACTTGTTCCATCTTCGAAATGAATTTCTACACTGCCATCTTCAAGTTGAACCAATTTTTGTGGCACTTTGTTTGTGTGCAATGTTGGTCCTGATTTTTCCATTTCTGCAACGAGTACTTCAATAATCGAATGGTCGAAGTTACGAAGTGGACGATCGCGGCGAACGAAAAGGTCTGTCTTCACGCCTAGTGCATGTAAAACGCCCGCAAGTTCTACGGCAATATATCCAGCACCTAAGATGGCTACTGATTGAGGTAACTCGTCCCATGCAAATACATCGTCAGAAGTGCCTCCTAGTTCTTTTCCTTCCACGTTTGGAATGGCAGGTTTAGCTCCTGTCGCAATCACGATATGGTTAGCGCGGTACTGTTCCCCATTCACTTCAATCGTGTGGGCATCAACAAAGCGCGCGTATCCTTAATCACGGTAACATTGTTACGTTCAAATGTTCCATTATAAGAGTTACGTGAACGGTCAATATAGGCTTCACGGTTTTTCTTGAGTGTCGCAAAATCAAAAGTGACATTTTCTGCAGTAAATCCATAGTCTGGACCATATGCGTGAATCGCTTCTGCAATTTGCGCTCCATACCACATAATTTTCTTAGGAACACAGCCAATATTTACACAGGTTCCTCCAAGTAAGTTTCCTTCTACTACGGCTACGCGGGCACCATGCATGGCTGCACGGTTTGCTGTGGCAATACCGCCACTACCACCACCGATAGAAATTAAATCAAATGTTTTCATTGCTCATCCTCCATTTTTTGGTCATATTCATTCTATCAGAGCGCTTTTGCTTTTGTCTTAAACCCTGCTCATGAATAAGTTTGTTTTGCGCAAAAATAAATGATTACTTCGGAGCCTTGCGGCTTTGTTTTATAATCGCTGTTACGGGGCACCGGAGCAAGCCTTGGTCTTGCTCCTTCGAAGCTTCAAACGGGAGTAAGACCAAAGTCAAAACAGGACTCACAATGTGAGTCCTGTTTGCTTTGTAGTCTTACCCCCGCAAGGCTGATTAGAATTAAGCGAATCACAAGCGATGAAGCTTGATTCAATCAGCTACTGCGTCTAACTTTATAAACTGTTTTAACTACGGAACAAGTTCCTACTCCGCGTAATTCTTCTTCGATGCGATTCCCCGTTACTGCGATTATAAAATCCGCAGGCTTCTTCGTAATCATTTTTTAGTGCTGTTCAATTTTTGAGTCAAAGTTAAATAGTGTTCTGATAGAATCATGTGCCAATAACAGACTCTTCGCTCCTTACTACCGTGCTAGTAGTTTGTTTGTGCTTTTAAGTCTGTCTTCTTAGTGCTGAGACTAGAGCTTTTCAATCCAGAGGGCGCAGAGTGTTTGGACGGCTGGGATAACTGTTGTGATTGAGCCGTGGTTATCGTATGCCTTGTACCAGAGTTTACCGGTTGAATCGAAGGCGTATTGGTAAACAACGAGCCAGTGATTCTTATATGGGCTACCAAGAGCGGCTGTTGTACCTACGACAACAGGTACGCCGTCTTCAAGAAGTCCTGGTACAACTTTTTCACTAAATAAATTAAAGTGTGTCTTATATCCGTATTTCTTCCACTCGTTATTGAGTCCGCGTTGGACGTCCCAATAAAATGTTCCGCGATATGGCAGTGCGTATTCAATCGACGCTTCCATGCCTTTTAAAGCTCGTCCATCGATTGAGTCACGACGCCTTCGCGTTTCGCCACGAGGACGGTTAAGCAAGCAGCCGCATACGTTCCGCAAACCCCTGGCGTCTTTTCATTTACATAAGCTTTGAACGGCTCCATCTCACTCTCAGCGAGGCCTCGCCATTCAACTTTCTCTTCTAAGCTGTGTTTCTTCTCCCACTTCATTCGCATTCTCCTTATTGTTCAACATAATCGTCTTTATTTTTCAAAATGATATTCTTTCACTTGTAAGTTTTCATCGAGGTCAAATACAAGCGGAGTTCCTGTTGGAATTTCGAATTTCAAGATTTCGTCTTCGCTAAGGTTGAGTAAGTATTTCACCAAGCTGCGAAGTGAATTACCGTGCGCTACGACTAGAACGTTCTTGCCGTCTAGTAAATCCACCGCAATCTTATCTTGCCAAATTGGAAGCACGCGGTCCAAGGTTGTTTTCAATGTTTCCCCTTGAGGAAGGTCCTTCACTTGTAGATGTTTGTAGCGTGGGTCTTGCGCTTGTTTGGCTGCTTCTTCCTCGCTGAGAAGTGGAGGCATTACGTCGTATGAACGTCTCCAAAGCAACACTTGTTCGTCGCCATATTTTTCGCGTGTTTCTTGTTTGTTGAGTCCTTGTAAGGCTCCATAGTGACGTTCGTTTAATCGCCAGCTCTTTGTTTCTGTTAAATAGTCTTGATTTAATTCAGACAAGACGATGTGTCCTGTGTGGATGGCTCTTTTTTAATACAGATAAATAGACATGATCAAAGTGAATGCCTAATGAGCGAAGCACTTTCCCTGCATGATGGGCTTCTTCTATCCCTTTATCCGTCAATTCCACATCGCTCCAACCAGTAAATAAATTAAGGGCGTTCCATTCACTTTGCCCATGGCGAACAAATACTAATTTCATGTTCATTCCTTCTTTCTGAATTTATACTTTCATTGTACGCCTGTTCTCAGAAAGTTTCAAAGAACGGCGCCCGATGTGTTGCTATTTGCCCTAAATCATCATTTAGTGGTAAAATAAGCTGATATCTATTTCATTAGATGATTGGTAGAAACACTACCTGAAAGGAAAATTATGAAACTACTAACGATTATCGGAAAGATAAAACGATTCTCGAATCAGGACTTGGCGCTGTACTTACTCATTATCAGCAGCTTCCTTCCGTTTTATTTATTCCTAACATTGTTCGTCTTATATATCATCCTTCTCGCCTTTACGGGAAAATTAAAACAAGTATTCAAAGACTTAACACAGCATCCATTCTTACTGGCGTTTATCGGATTCAGCTTTATCGTATCGATGATGGCCGGCAACTATATCGGCGCTGTCATCTCGGTTGGATTCGTGATGTATGCGATATTCTTTAAATACTATCAAAGACGATTGACACCGGACTTTTTCCATATCGTTTTACAGACGGTCTTACTCCTCAGCATTTTCGCCGCGGGATTGCGTTCTTAGAACACTACGAAATCGTTCATAAATTTAACTACACTTTCCTATCACCAAAGATGCAAGTATGGCACCAAAACCGTGCGGAAGTAACGTTCTTTAATCCGAACTACTACGGCATTATTTGTTGCTTCTGTATTATGATTGGCTTCTACTTACTCAGCATCACGAAGAGTTGGTTCTGGAAGTTCATCGGCGCTGTCGCGATTGGTATTAACCTGTTCGGCCTCAGCTTCACGCAAAACCGAACGGCTTTCCCAGCGATTATCTGTGGAGCAATTATTTACCTCTTCACGACAATTCGTAGCTCGAAAGCATTCTGGCTTAGCATCGCCGCATTTGGAGTTGGACTCATGTTCCTCTTCTCAAATGACATCGGCGTTCGTATGGGAACCCTCGACTCTTCGATGGAAGAACGCGTTTCGATTTGGAATGCCGGTATGGTTCTCTTTAAACAAAATCCATGGTTCGGTGAAGGGCCTCTGACCTACTTGCATAGTTTCGCAAGAATCGGCGCTCGCTACCACGAACACGCGCACAGTTTATATATCGATACCATTTCAAGCTACGGGATTATCGGAACATTGCTTCTAGCGATTTCTACCCTTAAACCTGTACGCATGCTTTTAGAAATGAGTCGCGATCCTAAGAAACGTCCTATCGTTGGACTTTACGTTTCGTTTATCGTTGTACTCTTCGTTCACGGTATCTTCGACGTGGCCATCCTTTGGGTACAAAGTGCATTCCTATTCTTACTCGTAATGACAAGTATTCCAATGTGGATGAAACAAGAAGAAAATGTCATGCCACATAAATAAACTCTAAAAAAAATAAATCCCAAGATTCACGACTGTGAACCTTGGGATTTTTTGATTGCTCTTATTTTGTTAAGTTACGGATGTTTTTGAAAATATCTTTATGGTTTTCAATCTTCGTATCATTTCCGATTACGACAAACGCATTTTGATCCATGATGGCTTTCATCGTTGGAGCGTATGCACGTACCTTTTCAGGAGTGACCGCTAAGATTTCATCACGGAACTGTTGTACTTTCTCTTGCGTTAGATGCGTGAAGTAACGCGTAAACGCTACTGCCCCTTTTTGAGCCGCAGAAAGTGGACGGTCAATCGTACTGAATGTACCAATCAAGTTCTTTTCAAACTCCGCTTCAGATAAGTTGAAGTTTTCTAAGTACTCTACTTGTCCATCGTAACGTTCGAGCGTTTCAACGATATTCGGATCGCGGTAAGAAAGACCTGCGACGTCCCCTTTATCTGTGATAACACTCATACCGCCGTATGCTCCACCTTGAACACGAACCGTATTCCATAAGTAATCGAGTCCTAGAACGGATTTCAAGAATAAGTTCATACCGTTCACTGGAACACCAAGAAGCGTTTGGTTATATCCTTTTGCGACATAGTTGATTTCTTGCGCTGTCTTGAACCCTTCGTTTAACACTTCCACTGGATTTGTGAAGGCTTGTTTTTCAACTTTGTGGTTTCCAAGATGCTTGAAGAAGTCCTCTGACACTTGTTTGAAGTGGTCGAAGTCAACTTTGCTTCCGACAAAGGTTGCCACTAATTGATCTGTTGTTAAAATGGTTTCTAATACAGCTTTCAAGCGGTCGATAAAGGCTTGAGGGTTTTCGTCAAAACCAGCCACCACATCGCAAATAAAGTCGTAGTAGTCGATTCCTTCAAGCGATTGTAAGTATTTTGCGCCTTCATAGTAGTAAGACTCTAAACGACGAAGGGCTGCCACGTGTGAACCATAGTTGAAGTTCATTTCTAAGTCGGCTTTCACATTGAGTAAGAGCTCTTTGATTTTCTCAACATCGTCTAAGTTTGAACGGTGAACCACTTCTTCAATCAAGCTTAGGAGTTGTGGTTGGTATTCAGATAAGGCTTTGCCGCTAACGGTGAATTTAGGATAGTAGATGTTGTCCGCTACTGATTCCGTAATCACGGTCGCGTTTGTGCCGATACCTCCAGTGTAGAAGTCGATTTCTGTGCTGAGGCTTCGTCTGTGAAGTTTTCGGTTCCAACTTCCCCTAGTACTTCTGTTAAGAAGGCTACGACTGGAATGTCTTCTGTCTTCACGCCTGATAAATCAAAGTAATATTTCACGTAAGAAATGCCGGCTGTGAAGTCTTCATAGTGTAAGAAGGTTGGTTTGCCTTCTGCCTCTTCCACTGTTAATGGGAGTGGCTTCACTTCGCGGTCGATATCTTCAATCGAGAGTTTTGGTAATTTCGCCAAATCTTCTTCCTTATCAGGAGTCGTTTGACGTTCAAGAAGTTGTTGCGTTTGTTCCACAAGAGCTGCCACTTCTTCGTCAGATAATGACGCTTTATAAGCTGCTAACTCTTCTTTTAACGCTTCATCTTTGCGGTCGCCTAGTCCTGGTTCTGGCGCTAAAGTGATAACTGCTGCATGCGTATTGTCGAGTAATGTTGTTTGGATTAAACGTTCGAAATAGCCGTTTGCCATTTCTTCTTGCATCTTATCTAACACGCGTTGGTATTCAAACGTTGCGAATACATCCCCGCCGTATAACCAGCTTGTAAGTGAGTTTAGAGAATACAAGATACCTTTAGGAGTTGCCCCTTCAAGCGCTGTTAATTCTTTATAACGGAACGCTGCTTTATTGAGGGCTGCTTGAATCGCTTTTTGCGGAATGCCTTCACCCACTAAACGTTTCAATTCGTTTTCGATAATCGATACAAATTGGTCTTTAGCTTGCGGGTTTGTATCTTTTAAGACGATTTCAAAGATTGGTGAATAGGTTGCTGCCCCAAATCCACCAGACACATCTGAACCAAGGCCTGATTTCAAGAGAGCTTTCTTAATTGGAGCCGTGTTAGAGCCAAGAAGGAGTTCATCTAATACGCCAAGCGCGATGAGTTCTTCAGAGTTTGTCCCCTTACCTGCGGCCCAAATGTACGCTAAGAGCGATTTGTTTTCTGTAGGCTCATCTTTAGAAATCGAGAATTTCGCTTCTAATTCATGACGCTCACTGAACGGTGTTTGTTCGACAGATTCGAATTCGTAGTCTTTAGCATCAAACGCATCGAAGTACTCTGTTAATTGCGCAAACGCAGTGTCTAAGTCTAAGTTTCCGTAGAGCGTCACACGCGCATTGCTTGGGTGATAGTACTTATCATGAAACGCCACGAACTCTTCTTGCGTTAGGCTAGGAATCGCAGCTGGCATCCCACCAGAAATATGTTTATAAACGGTATCTGGGAATAACGTTGGTTCAAACAGACGGTATAATTCAGAGTCCGCTTGTGAGAACGCCCCACGCATTTCGTTATACACCACGCCTTTGTAAATCAATTCATCATCGGCGTTTTCTAAATGATAATGCCATCCTTCTTGCATTAAGATTTGTGGATCATGCTTGAAGTTGGGATAGAATACCGCATCTAAGTACACAGACATCAAGTTGTTGAAGTCTTTTTGGTTACGAGACGATACCGGATAAACCGTCTTATCAGAGTAAGTCATCGCATTTAAGAAAGTATTGAGTGAGCCTTTTAATAACTCTACAAATGGCTCTTTCGATGGATATTTCTTCGAACCATTTAACACAGAGTGCTCGATAATATGCGCAATCCCGTTATCATTATACGGTGGCGTACGGAACGCAATATTGAACGCCTTATTATCGTCTTCGTTTTTAAGGTATAAGACCTCTGCGCCAGTCTTATCATGTTTGTACAAATAACCGACAGAACGAATATCTGGCAAGTCTCTTTTTTCAACTAAAGAGTACCCTTTAAAATTCTTTGTCATAAAATTCCTCCTTCAAGGCTTTTCACCCATTCTACCACTTTTAGCGCAAAAAAAGAAGATAAGGGCCTACTTCTTACATAAAGAAAAAAAACTCAAAATTCACTTATATGAATTTTGAGTTTTAGGTATTTTTGTATTTAAGAATCTTGTAAAACTAGATTTCAGATTTATTGAAGAAAATTACTAAAATGTCTTCTCTTTCAACTTTATCTCAATCTCATATCCATTTAATCGAGCTAATTCTACAAGAGTCATAATAGTTGGATTATGATGTCCTGCTTCTAATCTCGCTAAATAGGCTCTCTTTACATCTAACTTCGTTGCAAATTCTTCCTGTGTCAATTGATGATTGACCCGCAATCGAATCGTCCTCAAAGCTACTTTTTGAAGAGACACTTCTCGAAGTAAGTCTTCTTCAAAATTAGGATAAATCGATGATAACTTCATAAACTCTCGTGTTAAATAAGAAGTCACTGCCATCCACCCCTTCTTTAGTTCTTGATACAGGTGTTTTTAAACACTGTCTTCCTTTATAATAGAATCCCCATTTTTCGATTATCTCTGGTGTCACACCTTCATCTTCTAAGATTTTATAGACTGCAGCCAATTTAATCATCTCACTATATTCAAGCGTCTCTAAACGATCCACTTTCTTTTTATCAACCCTAAATTTCTTACCCATACCTATTACCTCCCTATGACCTAAATGTAACATATAAGTTACGTAACTTATATGTTACATTTTGCTTTTTTCTTGTACTATTTTGCTAAAAAAAGAGACTTACAAAGGACTACTCTTCCTTCGTAAGTCTAAATCATTGTTTGAGATTAAATCATTTTTGCCATTCCGATACCGATACGTTCCACAATGGACGTAACTAGCGCATTCCCCATAAAGAAATAACGCATACGGTCGTTGACTTCACTAACTGTCCCATCGGATAGTTTCTTGTTTTTTGTCCAATCACAAGGGAAGCATTGTAATAACTCTGCTTCGTTTGGAGTTAATAGTCGGAACTGATTGCCTTCTTTTAAGAAGTGAGTTGAACGGTTCACACTACCCTCACTTGTAAGCATTGTACGTCCTGGTAATGAAAGGTCATCCGTTTCGCTCATTCCACCTTCAGAGAAGATATAAGTATATCCATCTTCAGTGGTACGTTCAATTTTCTTTGGCCCGCGCAAGTATTGGAATTTCTTAATCTTATCTTCGTCCTGGATTACATAGTTTTGAATGTATTCTTTATAAGCTTTTTCTCCATGTTCTTGAACATAGTATTCTTTAGCCTTTTGAACTACTTCACCTAAAGTCATTGCTTTTTCGAATACAGGAGTTGTATCGATAGTGTAATAAATTCCATCTTTCATCAAACCGGTGTTCCATACTTTTCCAGTAAAGTTATTCGAAATATCAACAATATACTCTTCAGAATGCGCATCTAATTCACTAAGTTTATCTGTATAGACACGATTCTTATTCGCACTTTTTTCTACCGGAAACTGTTTTGCAAAAAGACCTTTTTTATAAATATACGCTTCAAATGATTCTGGTGATAAATCTTTGATACCATGCTTCTTAGCAAAAGTAGAGTCATTCTTATAAATAAAGAAGAATACGCGTCGACGTCTTTGAGGTGCACCATAATCTGCCGCGTTAATCACACGCCACTCAACGGTATAGCCTAATTGATTGAATGCTCCAAGCATAATCGCAAAATCACGTCCACGTTGTTTAGACGGTGATTTCAGTAGGCGGTCCACATTTTCAAGAATCAGATATTCTGGCTTGATATGATTCACTGCGCGAATAATCTCCCAGAAAAGAACCCCTTTCTTACCTTCGATACCCATTTCGTGCTTTTTACTGCGCGCCACTGAGTAATCTTGACATGGAAATCCGCCGACAATCATATTCACACCATTTGCCTTCGTTTCATCAAAATACTCTGATGAAACTTGCATGATGTCTTCATTACTATGATTGATTTTTGGGTAATTATATACTCCAACCTCAAACGCATCTTGCGCTTTTCGACTAGGTTCAAATTGGTTCGTATCAGTCACTTGGAAAAACTTTTTATTCAATTTTTTGTTAGCCTCATCAAGGCCAACGATAAATCCCCCAACGCCATCAAACATTGAGAATACTTTAAGTTTTGACATGATTACCTCTTTCATTTTCATTCAAAATTTCTATCTTACTATATCATGAATTCAATATTTGATCAACTGATTTGCTAATCCCACTTACCCTGCAAAATTTCTTGTAAGAACTTCTTAGGCATCCAGAACGAATGCTTCGTAATTCTTCGCCCATCAGGAAGTGGATTTGTATCTGAGAGTTTTCCTTTTCCGACAAAGACGTCTTTTTCAATCTCGTAATAAGAGTTTGACGCATGAATTTTTGTAAATAAGAATTGATTCACTTGGCTTTGCGGGAAATTCGTCGATACTCCCTTATCTGACTGTGTTAACTGTACCCCGTCATTAATAATAGCACGTGTTTCATTCCATACGCGTTGTGCTTCATCTATTAAACGCTCAGGGAATCCCCAGAACTTCACTTGATTTAATACGTACTCACCTGGAGCTTCTTCCTTAAAGACGACAAACATATAACGTTTATCACAAATTTCTTGGAAAACATGAGACTCTTCCCAATTATGATTTTGCGCTAACTCGATAAAATCATAAACCTTAAATGGAGAATCTTCTTTAGGGAGGTCGTCCTTATTCACTCGAATGACTCTAAGATTCATATTCGCTTTCTGAAACTCTTGAGTATTTTCTAAGTCACCAGTAATGCCTATCATTTTTCTGATTAACAAACTATTTTTAGATTTTGAACGAACAGGAACCTCAAACGCATCATATAAGTCTTCTGCTTTCCATCCCTTATACTTCAAAATCTTCTCTTCAATGAGTTGAGTAAAAGGTTTCTTCGTTCCTTTAGCAGTAGCTAACACGCTCTCTTGTTCATGACTAGCAAAGATTTTATGATTAATCAAATACGTCATGTAACTAGACTTTAATTCCCAAGCTCGTTGTTTTGCTAAAACATCACTAAAAGGTTGTTTTTTCCAATCTTTGCCTTTACCAGCTCCTTTGGTACAAGTTGATAAATAGTTGCCATCGGATTCAGATAGTTCGTGTGCTCGTCCCTCTTTAATTTTCTGAGTGATTCGAGCGTAATCATCTAAAATGACATTCATATCTTCCTCAAACCATTCAAACAAGAATACTTTTTCAATCATATAATCATAAAGCGTTTGTTCCGGAATCAAACCGTTATAAAATAATAAAAGGATTTTTGAGCATTTTTTCCACAAATGAGATTGATAGAAATCATCTAGATTCTCTTCAAGGTAATTAATAATCGTTAAGACTAATCTTTCTTTTGCGGAAATAGTCCCATTCTTATTGACTTTGAACGGAGTCACCTTAAGCTCTACTCCAATTTCTTCAAAGTCAGCTGCAGCATTACTATTCGGTTGGTATCCAAAATAATACCGTTCAATATAATTACCATACTGCCCTTTTGAAGATGGCTTAATCTCTTTTTTCTCATACTCATTGGCTTCTTGATTTTGATAGTCCTCGTATGTCTTATACTCCGCTTCATCATATTCTTTTAAAATATCTGCGAATTTTCGGTTGAGGATTTTTTCAGAATACTGAATTACTTCTTCTAAATTTGTATTGTCATAATTAAACAGTTCTTGTCCCATACACTTATCTCCCTTATTGTAGTTTTATTGTACATGAAAACTACATCAACATAAATAAAAAAAATAACCACCAGATAAAACTGGTGATTATTTCTTTCAAAATTTATTTTCTTTAATTCGTCCCAATACTCATCGTTTCTGGTAAGGTGCTGCCGCCGTCGATGACGATTTGGCTTCCTGTGAGGTAGCTGGCTTCGTCACTTCCTAGGAACGCAAAGAGTTCGCCGACTTCGAGTGGGTCTGCCAAGCGTTTCATTGGCACGCCTACTGCGATGTCTTGGATGGCACTTTCTGGGTTATCTGGGTTCGATTCAATCGCCATCTTTTCAACCATTGGTGTACGTGCATATCCGAGTTGTGAGCAGTTCACGCGAATATGACGGTCTGCGTATTCGACGGCCAAGCATTTCGTCAAACCAACGAGTGCTGCTTTTGTCATGGCATAGGCAGCTTCTCCGGCATCGGCTACGATATCCCCTGTGACAGATGAAGCAATGACGATGCTACCGCCGCCTTGTTCGAGCATATATGGGATGACCGCTTGACAGCTATTCCATACGCCCTTGATGTTCACATCGATATGAAAGTCGCGCATTTCATCGCTCATTTCTTCGAATGGAGCTAAGCGACAAACCCCAGCGTTGCAACAAGCCACGTTCACTTCCCCGAAGGCGTCTTTTGCCTTCTTGGCTGCTTCTTTCATATGGTCTTTGTTTGAGACATCTCCGATATAAGTGACGATTTCTGCGCCGTATGTTTCTCTTAATTCTTTCGCCGTTTCTTCGACTTCTGGTAATAAGTCGACCAGGCACATCTTCGCGCCGTATTTTGCATAGACCGTTGCGATTCCCTTTCCGAGTCCAACGGCTGCTCCAGTGATAAGTGCTACTTTTCCTTCTAATTTTTTCATGGTTTTCTCTCCTTTAATATTCTTTTTCTCCATCAGGGGTTTCAATGGTTACTTTGACATGTTTCCAACGAATGAGGACCATCCATAACCAGATGCACACACCGGCACCCATGTACACGGCAAATGAAATCCAAGAACCGATTCCTTGTCCAAGCGTACAGAAGAATGCGATGGCAAGCATGATCACCATGGCCATAATGCGTAGGCATTTCCACCTTTAACCGTATTTTTATTATTGATATACCACTCAGGATGTTTGTTGCGGATGCGGACTGCTGAAATCATGGTTAAGGCGTACGCGCAGGCACAGCCAAATGACATCAAGTTGAAGAAGTCATTCATAAAGGTCGTCGCATTTTGCAACAAGATAAAGATTAAGCTAATCACGAGTAGGAAGATATTCGGTAAAATTGGTTGTTGGTGACGGTTGAGTTTCATAAAGGCTTGTGGAAGGAAGTTGTTCTTACCCATTGAGTACAACATCCGTACTGTTGACATCCAGAATCCTAAGATGGATGCAAGCATTCCAAGTAAAATCGAAATGCAACCGTAGATGAGTGGCCATACTTTCCAGCCTAAGATTTTCTCCATGGCAATAATCGACATAAAGCCGTTTGACGCATCATTGGCTAGTAGATTGTCGAAGGTATCGAGCCCTGCCACGCAGAAGAAGAAAAACGTATAAATGATTCCACAAGTCAAAACGGAACCACAGATAGCCTTCTTCGTATTCGAGATTGGGAAGTCCCCTTCTTCCACCATTTGTGGAACGGTCTCAAAACCGAAGTACGGTGTAATGAGAAGCGCCATCCCGATAATCCAGCCCGGAATAATAAAGGTACTATCCACATTTGATTGAAATAGATTTGAAAAATTACTAATGTTCCAATGTCCGGACGTGAGTAAGAGGATGCCTGTAATAATCGTTGTTGTAATATTGGCGAATAAGAAGAACGCCTGTGCTTTAACGAGCATCTGAACGTCCTGCAAGCTCAACACGAATACAAACAATAGAATCACGATGGCAATCATCATGATATTGTTGAAGCTGAGGGCGAGTCCAAATGTTCGGCTAATAAGGTGGCGATGGCCATTACTACAGCCGGTGGAACGGATATCCAGGCGGCCATGATTAACCACGAGGCTAAGAATCCAGCGTGCTTATTAATGCCGACCGTGTTGTAGATGAGTTCCCCACCTGCCGTTTTGAACAGTGGTGAAATTTCACTATAAACAAGAGCGATTGGGAGAATGGCCAGTGTCATCAGTGCAAAAGCTAAAAATGTACCTGGCCCACAATAATTATAAAAAACTGAATCCCAATAACTGACAAATGTGAAAATTGATCCTGTTGCGACGGTGTAAACAAATACGATTTTTAAACTTTTCTGTAATCCATTACTATTTTCTTTGGTTGACACATAAATCCCTTCTTCATAGTTTTGTACAATTGGTAACGGCGCCTGTTACTGTTTGCACTTTAAGTGTACTCCTTTGCTCATTGTTTATCAAGGTAGCATTCCGTTATTTAACGTTTTCTTCTGGAAATATTCGTATTATGTGATTTTTTATACATTTTCATCTTGATTATCTGAATTTAAACTTTTTGTTGTTTTGTATTGCAATTGTAAAACTTTTGATATACAATTGTGTAAACAAAATATTAGGAGGTGTCACTATGGCAAAAACAGCAAACATTAACTTACGAATTGAACCTAGCACTAAAGCAAAAGCTGAAGCGCTGTTTTCAAGTTTTGGTATCACTGTTACAGATGCAATTAATATCTTCTTGAACACTTCTATCATGGAGGGAGGCTTCCCTTTTCAAATTAAACAACCTCGATATAATCACCAAACTGAAGTGGCTATGCAGGAAGCACGCGATATTATAGCCGGCAAGATTCAATCTAAAAGTTACAGTACTGTAGAAGAATTATTTAAAGACTTGGATGGCGAATAATATGTATAAACTCATAACAACCACCCAATTTAGAAAAGACCTTAAACGTATTAAAAAGCGTGGACTAAATCTCCAAAAGCTTCAAGAAGTCCTAACGCAGCTTATTAATAATCAATCTTTAGATCCTAAACATAGAGACCATGCTTTAACAGGAAATTATATTGGATTCAGAGAATGTCATATCGAACCAGACTGGCTTTAATATACGCAGTTGATAAAGGTCAACTTGTCTTAGTAGCCTCTCGAACCGGATCCCATTCAGATTTATTTTAAGTCACTCCTCGGAGTGGCTTTTTTTGTACAAAAAAATCGCCTTCTGGAAGGCGTGCCTTCCGTCCAGCGATCGTTTTTGTTATTTAATTATTCTTGCCCTTTGACTTCAGGCGTTGCGACATCCTCACCAAACCATTTCTGGCTGATTTGTTGGAAGATGCCTTCTTGATAGAGTTCCTTGAAGGCTTGGTTCAGCGCTTCGAGTAGTTTCTTATCAGGAGGACGTACCCCTACCGCAAAGGATTCACTCTCGAATCCTGAAGGAATGGTGTCGTATTCGTCGGCAATGCCTTCTGTTGTGAGGTAGTAATCCGCGTATACACGGTCGATCAGTAAGGCGTCGATACGGTCATTCTTCAAGTCGATAATAGCCTCGTTCACGCTTTGGTATTGGTCGGCGTCTCCGCCTTTGACACGGTTTTTCAATACTTCTGGATTCTCTTCAAAATCCAACATCCCAGATGACCCGTTTTGCGCGCCAAGGACTTTCCCTGTCATGTCTTCGACTGAGTGAATGCCACTCGTTTTCTTCACGACTAAGATTTGCGTATTTTGCATATAGGGAATCGTGAAGGCGACTTTCTCGCGGCGTTCGTCAGTGGCCGAATACCCATTCCAAATGGCGTCAATCGTGCCGTTTTGGAGTTCCGTTTCCTTCATGTCCCAGTCAATCGGTTGGAAGTGAACCGTGATGCCGAGTTTCTTCGACACGTACTGCGCGAGTTCGATATCAAAGCCGGCATAGTTGCCACTCTTCTCCTCGAAGCCCATCGGAACAAAGGTATTATCAAAGCCAACCGTGATGCTCTTTTGTTGTTGGTATTTATCCCAGTTATCGACTTTTGGATTACTTGCCATTTGCGTGCAGCCCGCAAGGCTCATGACCGCCACCCCTACAAGCGCCAAAAGCCCTAGGATTCCTTTTTGTTTCTTCATAGTGGCCTCCTATTTCGGTTCGAACGTCAATAATTCGTCCGCGATATTCTCAGCAAAGGTTAAATCGTGGGTCACGACGATTTGCGTCATTCCGAGTTCTTTGTTTTGGAGGATTAACTTCTCTACTTCTAGGCGAAGGGCTGGGTCGAGCGCTGACGTTGGTTCGTCGTAGCCGATAATTTCAGGGTCAATCATCATCGCACGTGCCAAGGCCACCCGTTGTTTTTGTCCACCTGAGAGCGAATATGGGAACGCGTCCTCGTGTCCAGAAAGGCCAAGGCGTTCTAATAGTACGCGTGCCTTCGCATTTGCTTCCTCTTGGGGCATGCCATTCATCTTCACAGGTGAAATCGTTAAGTTTTCTAACACGGATAAATGTGGGAATAATTGGAAGTCTTGGAATACGAATCCAAGGAGTTGGCGCTTCGAAAGTTCATCAAGCGCTAAAGGTTCGCCGTTATAGAACACTTCTCCAGAGTCGATTTTTTCAAGCCCTGCTAACATCCGAAGCAAGGTCGTTTTCCCGCCTCCAGAAGGTCCGACGATGGCCAAGATTTTCCCTTCGTGAATGGTTAAGTTGAAATCGGACAAGATTTGTTTATCGCCGAAACGTTTGTGAATATTGCGTAATTCTAACATCTGCTTGTCCTCCTATTTATAATAACTGAATTTCTTTCAATGCGTTTAGCCACAAGCGTCACAACCCCGATAACAATCAGGTAAATCGCCCCTGCTAGAAACATCGGAACGAGGCTCGCGTCGCGGTTAGCTGCGGTACGGCTGGCTAGAATCAGGTCTGAGATTCCAAGCGCGTATACAAGAGACGTATCTTTGACAAGACTCATGATTTCATTGAAGACACTTGGCAAGACAATCTTCGTCACTTGTGGAAGAACGATATAGCGAATTGTTGCTCCCGGCGTGAATTTCAACACTTTCGCTGCCTCATACTGCCCTTTTGGAATCGTATCGATTCCTCCGCGGAAAATCTCCGCAAAGTACGCTGCATAGTTGAGCGTGAAGGCAATGAGCGCTGCCGGTAGTCGGTCTAGTCGAATGCCGACACTTGGCAAGACGTAATAAATAAAAATGAGTTGTAATAACAGAGGCGTCCCTCGCATCACCCAGATGTAGATATGGATGAACCAGTTGAGTGGCTTCCATTTCAGTTGCATCGCAAAGGCAATGAGAATGCCCAGCGGAATCGAGAAGATGAGCACGAGTGCGAACACTTCTAATGTCGTCACTGCTCCGTGTAATAAACTTGGTAAAATTTCAAGTGAATATGACAAATTAAGGACCTCCGTCTGCTGTTTGATGCTTTATAGTATAGCACAACTCATTTATTTGAAAAAGATGAAAGTTTCATAAGAACGTTCTCATTTTCAAGTTTTTTCATTTCTTTCAAAACAATCAAAAACCGCAACTGGATGCGCTCCAATTGCGGTTCGTTTTGTTATTCGAGTACGCCTTGTTCTTTTTTGCGACGTTCTTTGATTAAGTCTTTCACTGAGATAAGAACCACGGCTGCTAAAATCATCGCCATACCGACAAAGTCAATCGCGAAGAAATGCTCGTTCATGATCAGGAAGGCGAAGAATACCGCAGAAATCGGTTCGACCGCGGCAATCAGACTACTCTTCACCGGCCCGATATAGCTCGTCCCTTTTAAAAACATCGTGTATGAAATGATTGTTCCAATCAGGATAATTCCTGTTAGTGCTGCAAGAATATCCACGCTATACACAAGTTCCATCGTCGTCAGGCCGCTCATCGGGAAGAGAATGACTCCTGCAATGACCATGCCTACGCCAATCACGGTCAGACTTCCGTACTCTTGAATGAGTTTAATCGGAAGCATGATGTAAATGGCGTACGTGAAGCCACTAAAAATGCCCCAGAAGAGCCCGAGTGGAGTCACGCTGAGTTGATTGAGTTGTCCGTGTGTGGCAATAATGAATGTCCCCAGAATTGCGAGGACAATCGACATCACTTCAGACACGGTTGGTGCCGTGCGATTTTTCAAACACATGTACACCAGAATAATCACCGGACAGAGATACTGCAAGACGGTCGCAGTTCCGGCATTACTGAGGTGAATCGCCTCAAGATACGTAAACTGGTTCATGAAGAGCCCGATAAATGCAAAGAGTGTAATCTTTGCGTAGTTTTTCTTCTCCTTAAAGAAGGCGACCAGTTGCCCACGGGTAAACGCGTAGCTCATCGCCAAGAGGCAGACTCCGGAGATAATGAGACGAAGGTCGGTCAAGGCGAGTACGCCCATCCCATGCGCCATCAAGTATTGACCACACACGCGCCACTCATCCCCCAGGCAATCCCGGCAAAGAGCGTCATCAAGGTTCCTTTTAATAGTTGTTGTTTTGGTTGGTTTTGTTGTTCTGTCGTTTTCATACCACCGATTATAGCACAATCCGCCCTTCCTGTACCTTCATTTCCTAGAAAATATAATTATTAAGATTTCACGGAATTGCATGATTTAGTTTGCCCTTAAGAGATTCATTTGTTGCAGTCGCATTTCACCCTTATGACGAAACTGTGAAATTTATCGTAGGAAATTGCGCGCTCTACTTATTTTTGGTACACTTATAAAGGAAAATTTTATTCAAGGAGGTTTTTATGAAACTTACAGGTAAAGTCACGCTCTTAACAGCTGCCCTTTTCGCCCTTTCGGCACATGCGGTTGCTGCAGAGACGACACAAACTGAAACGACCGTTCAACCGACGACTGCAGAAGTCACAACGGTTCAACCAACGACAGAAGCAACAACGACTGCGGAAGGGACTCTTCCGAAAGATTCTAAAAACGACGTCGATATTCATGTGTACAAGCCAGGAGAAGAACCAAAATACACTGGCCTTTACAAAGCTGACGGCGAAACGTACTACCAAGTGGACAGTAAGCCAATCACAAATACATGGAAATGGCACGGTGGACGCTGGTATTACTTTGGCGCTGACGGCAAGATGTTGAAATCAACCGTTACTCCAGATGGCTATCTTGTAGATATCGAAGGGATGCTCGTTAGTCCTGGCTGGAGCTACCAAGGTGGTAAATGGTACTATGCCCTATCTGGCGGAAAAGTATTCCGTGGCGACTGGAAGAAAATCGGTGGCGTTTGGTACGCATTCCACGATAATGGTGTGATGTACTCTCACGAATGGAGCGGCAGCTATTTCTTAAAAGATAGCGGTGCGATGGCCGATAACGAATGGGTTTTCGACAGAAACTACAATAGCTGGTTCTACATTAAGCCAGGTGGTACTTACGCAAGCCGTCAGTGGAAAGGCGACTACTACTTGAAGGCTGGCGGATATATGGCCAAGAGCGAATTCATTTACGATCCAAATTACAAAGCAACGTACTATTTAAAAGAAGATGGAACCTATGTTAAAAATCAATGGCTTCAAATCAAAGGCAAATGGTACCACTTCCGTAAGTATGGAGAACTTGATACAAATAAATGGATTGGTTCTTACTACGTGAAGGCTGACGGAATGATGGCCGAAAACGAATGGATTTACGATTCGAACTACGGTGGTAAATTCTATCTTCAAGCTGACGGTGTGTATGCTCGAAACATCGTTACCATCGATGGCAAAAAACACGCTTTCCAAGAAAATGGTTTATGGATTGCAGAAGTTCCTGCTCCTGTCAACTACGGCAACTACAAAAACGTAGTATTCCTTGACCCAGGTCATGGTGGACGTGACCCAGGTGCAGTTTACAACGGACTTCGCGAAAAAGATTTAAACATGTCGATTTACCGTAAACTTAGAAGCGAGCTCGAAAAACTTGGTTACACTGTTTTAACGTCTCGCGACTCAGATGTGTATGTGGACTATGTTACTGAACGTTCTGAAATGGTGAACAAGACGGATGCGGATGTATTTATCAGTATCCACTTCAACGCAACAGGCGTTCCTGGAGCAAACCGTAGCGGTGTGGAAACATACATCTACGAACCAGACGACGACATTAAGCCTCGTATTAATAAAGTGGCTCATGACAACCCTGTTCGTCTCAGCGAAAGCAAACGTCTAGCCGACAACATTCATAACTCTGTTGTGTCTGTTGCTGGTGCAAACGACCGCGGTGTTCACGGGTCTAACTACGCTGTTCTTCGTGAAACAGTTAAACCTGCCGTTCTAATAGAACTTGGGTACATGGATAGCCCTGAATACAAGAAGATTAGCGATGATAAATACCAAAACAAACTCGTTGAAGGGCTTGTTAAAGGTCTTCGCAACTTCTATAAAACAGCTAAATAAATAGATTTAAAGTAAAAGGTTGGCACTCGTTGCCAACCTTTCTTTTTTATGCGTTCCCTTCTTCTTCATAGTTCTTCGCTCAAAATTTCACTTTATAATTATTCCATTTAATGATAAAATAAAGACAACCAACTTTAGGAGGCACGTTTATGTTTTATAAGATAAAGAAGATGATTTTAGGATTGTTGGCGATTGCCAGCCTACTGCTTATCGCTGGCTGTCAGGCATCTACACAACAAGGACCTAAAGCTCCACAAGATTTAACAAAAGACCAACAAGGAACCTGGATGTGGACAGAACAACAATCGACGTTGCAAAAGGTATTCCTTGCAACGAATCTCGAGCCCCGAGCTGCAGCATACATGTTGGATGACTTAGATATTGTAAAAATGACGATGACAATTAAAGACAAAACGGTTGAATTGAAGTATCGTTTTGATTATCTGCGCATTTACGAAGATCAATATAAAGGCCTAGGTCTGAAGACTCCTGATTTCAAAACATACGTACAACAGAAAACAGAAGACTTTAAAGCCTATGTAGCGACGCTTCAACATACAAAGATTACAGTCGATGAAGCAAACTACGCTTACGACTATACGCTGACTGGAACCATTGATCCAGACAATCATACGATTACTTTCCCAGAAACTCCAACATTCCTAAGTAGAATCATCTTAGGACCTACTTCTAACCCACTGGAGGCTATGACGTATAACTATACAGTAGAGGGAAAACAAATGACCCTTTCTGCTGAGGGTAAAAACGATAAAGGGTTGAAACTAGTGATGCGTCTTCGTTTCAACTACACAGAAGAGAACAAATAGAAGGAGTGATGAATGATGAAAATGATGAAAAAAATTTCGCTATGGACAATGTCGCTTCTTACTCTTCTATTCGTTGCAGGATGTGCTGAACAAAAGCCAGAACAAACGACTGCTGAAACAACAACAGAAGCTCCTGCTCCAGTCGCCCTTGAAGGTGAATGGCAAGCAATCGACTTTAGAGATACAATAGAACGTACATTTTTATATACTTATAAGGACGCGTATACCCGATTGAAAACAACAGAGGCTTTCGAAGATGTCTCTCCTACTTTAACAATTGAAGGAACAAAGGTGACTCTTACGTACACGGCCGATATGAATAAATATTTCGAGTTCTTTGCTGAAGCACATAAAGATATCGCTAAGGACAAGGCAGAAGCTGCTAGAGTTCTTGCTGCAAATGCTCAAAAAAATATTAAAAAATCGGAAGACTTATCTGGTACTTATAACGACGAAACTTATATCTATAAAGGGAAACAAGAAGGTGGCGTTTTAGACACAAACGCAAAAACGATTGTCTTCCCGGATGTTCCAAATCTATTTGGTATTCTTCCACTTTATATTTCTTCAACAGAAGTCCCAATTACGTATCACTATGAGGTCAATGGCGATATTCTTACGATGTACGCTGAGAAGGTCTATAAAGAAAATGGAATCCATTTGGTTTATCCGATGAAATTTAAGAAAGTGCAAAAATAATTCACTGCCCCCTTGAGATTTTCTCAAGGGGTTTTTGTGTGCAAAAAAATATAGAGGTTGTGCACTATTAAAATACTCTAGAACCTTCGTATTTTAATAGAAATAGAAAGCTATTTTACACAGAAAAGGCCTTAAGAATCTCAAATACTGCTCCATCTGTGCTGAAGACTTTTGCTCTTTTCAGTATTCCCTCCGTCTAAAAGGAGCTCGCTCAAAGTTTCACTTTATAATCATTCCAGTTAATGATAAAATGTAGGTAACAACTTTTAGGAGGTAACTCTATGTTTTGTAAGACAAAGAAGATGCTTTTCGGATTCTTGGCGTTCGCTACTCTGCTCTTCCTTGCAGGGTGCCAGAGCCAAACGACCGATTCTAAAGCACCAAATACATCCCCACAGGAATCCTGGGAATGGACTGAACAACCTTTAACGATGCAGAAAATTCTCTTGGCCATGAATATCAATAAATTTGTTGCCGCATATGTGGTAGAGGACTTCAACGACGTAAAAATGACGCTCGATATTAATGAGAATACGGTCGAATTGAAGTACCATCTTAGCGTAAAAAAAATTTATGAGGATCAATACAAAGGCCTCCAACTGAAAACTCCTGATATGGATACCTATGTTAAAAATAATTTTGATGGGTTCAAAGAAGCTGTTAAGAAATATCAGCATGCACAGGTTACAACAGACGATGCGAACTTGGCCTATGACTACTCTTTAAAAGGTGAAATCGACAAGGAAAAACATACGATTACCTTCCCTGAAACACCGACTTTCTTAAAGGGGCTTGTCATGGGAATTGGCATTGATCCTTTGAAACCTATTACGTATAACTACACAGTGGATGGCAATCAAATGACACTCTTCATTGAAGGCGATATTCAAGAAGGCTATCCTCGAGAAATGCGTATTCGTTTCAATCGATTAGGCGGACAATAAGAAAGGAGTGGCAAACATGAAAAAATTTACTTTATGGATGGTTTCCCTCTTCTCTCTACTGTTCATTGCAGGATGTGGAAACGAACAACAACAAGTACAACAGACACAAAGTCAAACTCCAACTACAGAAGCTCCAAAACCTGCTTCTGTTGAAGTGGAAGGAACATGGCAAGCCGTCGACTTTAGAGATACTCTTGAGAAGGTATTTCTACTCCAATACGACGATGCGGCCAGTCGCTTAAAGGCAACAGAGGCCCTTAAAGACGTGGTTCCAGTCCTCAAGATTCAAGGAAATAAGGTTACATTTGAATACACCGCAAACATGTCAAAATTCTTGGATGCGTATGGGGATGTGATTGGCAAAAAACAATTTAGCTACAAAGAAAATGCGATTAACTATATTGTTGGTTTGGCAAAGACGACGTATCGTAGCCTCAAATACCATACGGTTGACTGGGATGAACAAACATCGACGATTAAATCTGTGTTAAAAGATGGCGTTCTAGATACAAAAACCAAAACGATTACCTTCCCGGAAGTTCCAAATATTTTTGCAGTCATCCCACTGTATATTACCGACCAAGAAAAACCGATAAAGTATCAATATGAGATTGTTGGTGATACGATGATCCTAAAAGTGGAGCGTATACTGAAAGAGGAAAACTTGCATCTGGTGTACCAAATGAAATTCAAGAAAGTTTCTGATGCAAAAACTAATTAACGAATATAAAACTTTTTTAAGGAGGTCTAACAATGATTAGACATAGTAAAAAAATCATCCTTACTCTACTGACTTTCTTCTCAGTTTTGGTCATCGCTGGCTGCTCTCAGGGCTCAAACAACTCTGAAAGTTCACCAGCTGCTACAACAGAAGTACCGAAGAAAGTAAACGATATTGAGGGTGAATGGAAACTAACGGACATTCGTAATTCAATCCAATCTATTTACTCTTTATTCGAAATGGATGAAATACAATTCGGATACTTTTTAACAATTTTTGACGACTTAGACATGCGTTTGAAGGTAAACGGTGACAAGGTTGAGGTCAGCTACTCTACTGACTTAAATAATTTCTCAAACAATCTTTATAAAGGAACTAATAAAAAAGATTCTGCTGAAGTTTTCAAAACAAACCTATTTAAACGTACTAAAGAATTGGCAGATAAATACAAGACAAATAAAGCCACATTGGATGTGACAACGGGCGCCTTTAGTTTCTATGCTCCTGGAACCATAAATGATACAGATAAAACTATGTCCTTCCAAGAGCCGTTAAACTTTAACATGAGCTTTCCTATGACATTGACGGAGACATATGACCCAATTACATATAAATATGAATTGAAAGATAATCTTCTTCTCGTTTCCTTGGATGGTACTGATTCTGAAACTCAGCAACCCGTTCATGCAGAATTAAGATTCGAACGTGTCACTGGTTCAGAAAATAATACGTCAGCAACAACTACAAAACAAACAGCTTCTTTAGACGGAAAATGGGAACTTATAAATTCTGGTGATGCCTTCTTACGTGGGCTTTCCTATCGCCTTCATTCTCAATATGAAAGAAAACTGCTTCTACAAGTTTACTGGAATACGTTAAAAAATTTAAAGCCAACAATAACAATTTCCGGAAATAAAGCTACTTATGAGGGTTCGGTTAATCTAACAGACGCCTATAATAGCATCTACGAATATCATAAAAAAAATGCTAAAATAAAACTAGAGCCAAAAGAAGAGTACATACGTACGTACTACTTTAATAGTATGATTAAAACACATTTAAGTGCGAGTAAATATTCTAAAATTGATATTGATGAGGCAAACTACACTGTCCATACTGTAATCCCAGATGGAATAGTTGATACAAGCAGAAAAACAATTACTTTCGATAATCCAATGGCTATTTCGGATCTTGTCATTTTTTCAAACTTTTCTATAGCAATTTTGGATACAACTTATAACTACACAATAGACGGCGATATTTTAACCCTTACATATGAAAGGCATGAAACTAGCCAACGATTTAATATTTACTATGAATTGAAGTTTAAGAAAGTTCAAAACTAGTTTCTATTAAAATACTTTAGAACCTTTGGTTCGTAATAGTTATGATAACTGCTACACCGGGTTGAGCCTTAGGTCTCAACCCTAGCAAGCTTCAAAGAGCGGGTTAAAGTTAAAAACTTTAACCCGCTCTAATTCACATTGCTTGTTTGTCGCAGTTATCGTTCCTATTACCCAAAGGTTCTTCGTATTTTAATAGACTTAAGGGACTGAATTTCACTTAATATACCTAAAGAACCTCAAATACTGCTCCAGCCGTGCAGAAGATTTTTACACTTCTCATTTGAATAATCGGTGAAATTACGGGGCAAGGTTGTAATTTTCGTGAAAACCATTGCAAATAAAAATTGTAATCGTTATAATTTAATTATATTAGAATTACTCTATTAAGGAGGTCTAACGATGTTTAGACATTATAAGAAATTATTTTTAACACTAGTTGCTCTATTCTCAGTCTTCGTACTGGCTTCTTGTTCCCAAGACCAAGGCAGCTCTCAAAATGCCGCTCAAACAGAAGCACCAAAAGTAGAAACAATTGACGGTGATTGGGAATTGGTCGATGTAGTCGATGCTTTTTCGTATTCCATCGGAGCCTATACTCTTTATGGATTAAACTTTGGACGATTGCTTGACTCTCTCAAAGACTTCAAAATGGACATGAAGATTGAAAACAATACGGCAACGATTAAATACGATTATAACATTGATAACTTTATTAAAGCTTTCTCCACTTTCTCAAAAGACGCTAAAGGAAAGACTGAAGAAGAATTCAAAAAACTCCAATATGACTCTCATGAAAACCTCGCAGCAGACTTTAAGAAATACAAAGTCAGCATGAATAAAGAAACAGGTGTATTTAGCTACGAAGCAACGGGTTCTATTGATCAAGATGCCAAAACTATGACCTTTGATGAAGGAATTTCAGTAGCAAACTCATTCTTCTTCTCATTTGGTGAAAACCGCATTTCGCCAAACACATATCATTACGAACTAAAAGATGACATGCTTTACGTAACCATTGACGGAAAAGCGAAGAAAAATAATCTTCCAGTTCACTATGAACTACACTTCAAACGTAAAGGTAGCACTACTCAAAAAGACCCAGTTCCAATTGAAGGAAAATGGCAAGCCATTGATTTCAGACCAGCTCTTCAACGTAGCTTAGCCTATAAAGACTTGACAATGATGATTCAGCTATCAAGCTGATCTATCCTGAGGCATGGAAAGATTTGAAACCAACGTTAAACATTACAGGTACATCAGTCGAATTTGACTATACTGTATCGCTAGCAGATGGTTTTGGAATGTTCTACGATTACTTAAAACAAAAAGACGGATCTAAAGTAACGCAAACAAAAGACGAATATATTAAAAATCAATTTATTAGATTATCGACTACTCTACAAGGAGCTGCTAAAGACTACCCAAATACAACTTATGAGTTTGATAAAGATAATAGCACGATTCATTCTGTATTGAAAAATGGTAAATTAGATACAGCAAATCAAACGATTGTCTTCCCAGAAGCTATAAATATTGTGCAGCTTGCGATCATGTCCATTGGACCTGTCAATAAAGAAACTACGTATAAATACTCTATTGATGGAGATATTTTAACGTTGACGATTGAACAACGCGATGGCAAGAATAATCTAAATACGGTTATGTCTGCCAAATTCAAAAAAATAGCGGAATAATCTCTTCGCTAGGAACATTTTCCCAGACAGCTCTAAAAAAAGAATGTAGTATTACTACATTCTTTTTTATGTCCTAATAGTTATTTTTTTAAATAGAGGCAGAACCGTAAAGTGTGTTTATCCGAATCTCCATCCAAGCTAGTCCAATAAATGAAGAGCTGATTGGCTCCTTCTTCTCCTGTTGAATAATGGTGAAGTGACGGAAGAAAATGGTAATTTTTGTGAAAACCCTTGTAAAATAAAAATATTAGAAGTATAATATAAGCATAATACAACAATCTGTTTGAAGGAGGTCTAACAATGATTAGACAAACTAAGAAACTGTTTCTTGGTCTGCTCTCTATTGGCGCAATTTTTGTGATTGCTGGATGTGGACAGAACCAAGCTTCAGATCAAAATGCCAATAACGCGCAACAAACGCAAGCGCAACAAGAACAAAAAGATACAAATAATATTGCTGGTGAATGGGAATCCGTATTTGAGCTCGAATCGATTCAAACAGCTTTTTCCCCATTTGATATGAACTCTTATACATTTAAAAAATTTATTGAAGCCTTTAAAGATTTCAAGATGAAATTCTCCGTTGATGGCACAAACGTTAAGCTAAGCTATCAATATGACTCGAAGAAATTTGCCAAAGCTTACTACGATATTTCTAAGGATAAGAAAAAAATGACAGAAGACGCATTTGTTAGCCGTTATATTAACGGACAAACAGAGTTCGTGCAAAACTTCAAGAAATATAAAGCGTCAATGGATACATCAACTGGAACTTACAGCTATGAAGCTACAGGAACGGTTGACGAAAGTGCGAAGACTGTCACATTCGACGAAGGGCTCATCATTCTTGACTCTTTCCCTCTAACGACAGCGGGTAAAGATCATAGATTCGATCCAGCAACTTACAACTATGAAGTAAAAGACGGCATCTTGACCATCTACGCCGATATGAAGACGAAGGATAATCTTCCTGTTCATTTTGAACTGACTTTCAAACGCGTACCAAGTGCAGAAAAAAAATAGAAAGGAGATGCGACCATGTTTAAACAATACTTAAAACCATTATTCATTGCTGGCTGCTCTCTTTTAATGCTTGCCGGCTGCGGAAACCAAACTGCTACTACAACAACTACAACAACTGCTCCTTCCAATCCACTGGAAGGAAAATGGGAACAAATCGACTTCAGAAGTACTCTCGAACGTAGCTTAGGATATGAGGAGTTTTCGAGTCGACTTCCACGCCGACTCATCTACTCTGATGCCTTCAAGGACGTGACGCCGACACTAACGATTACAGGGGATTCTGCCGTATACGATCTTACAGCAACGACCAATGTGGCTGTCGGCAACTTCTATGACTACGCGAAGGCTCAAAAGTTAACAAGTGTCCAAGGAACCAAAGAACAATATATTAAAAATCAGTATGACGATTTGAAAAAAAACCTGGAAACTTATAACAAACATAATCTCCCCCTCAGCTTTGAGTTCAATGATGAAAAATATGAAATCCATCAAACCTTAAAGGAAATCACCATTAACGAAAGTGCCGGTACGTTTGAATTCAAGAACGCACCAATGTTCATTGATTTAGTAACATTCTCGAGTGGGAAATTCGTATATCCAGTGACCTATAAATATACCCTTGAAGATGGAATATTAACACTGTCACTCGAACAAAAACAAGACCTTGACAATGGAGATTCGGTTACTCTCTACTACACAATGCACTTCAAAAAAGTAGCGGAATAATCTATTCGCTAGGATGACTTACTTAGACAAAACAAAAAAGAATGTAGTTTCACTACATTCTTTTTTTATGTCCTATCATCACTTTAAAGTATTCCGTAGAATGATTTGCGCTTTTTGTCACAAAGAGTTACGATATAATAATAAGAACAACTTTTAGGAGGTCCTTTTATGAAACAATGGACTAAAAAATATTGGCTAGGTACGTTAACGGTTTTATGTGCCCTCCTATTTGCAGGATGCAGTACCGCAAAAACCACTAGCCAAACGACTACACCAGAAACAACTGTTGCGCAGAACGAATCTCTTGATGGCACTTGGGAATTAACCGATGTGAAGACCACTTTAAGAAAATCATTTGTCCTCAGAGGTGCTGACCCAACGCAGTATGCCTATGCGATTGATGATTTAGCTGACTGGAAACCGCAACTCGTTATTTCAGGAAATGAAGCTGAATTTAAATACAGCTATAACTTCACAAAATATTTCGAGAATCTATATGAACATATTTATAAAAATGCTTTCCCAGATAAATCCGAATACAAGTCTGTTTTATATGAAGGTTATGCAAAAATACTTCGAGCTTTAAAAGTCACTAAAATCGAGATGGACAAAGAAACAAATCAATTTGATTTCTCTCTGCCTGAAGGTGCTATAGATACAAGCAACAAAACGATTTCTTTTAAAGAAACTCCAATTTTCCTCATGACATTTTCTTTAGGAATTACCATGCAACCTGCTCGTCCAATCACCTATCAATACGAATTAGATGGGGATACCCTCGTAGTCAGCGCTAGAGGAAATAATGAGCGTGGCGTTTTAGCAACCATGAAAATGACATTCAAGAAAGTAACAGAATAGAAAGGAGCCTTCACATGTATCAATCAATAACAAAAAAATTAACGCTGTGGGTAGCTTTCCTTTCACTACTCCTTCTTGCAGGCTGTACCCGGAAAACAAGAAGAAACTACTGTAGCGCAGTCAGAAGTGACAACCGAAACTGCCAAACAGGAAGTCTCTTTAGATGGAAAATGGAAGATTTATAATCTGCGTGAAAGTCTAGAAAGCATTCTAATATACACTAATCCGGTTGATCAATTAGACGGATTGCTAATTATGCTAATCGGTGCTGAAAAAACAACGATTGCTTCTGAAATTACGATTAATGGTAATACTGCTGAATATCATGGTGCCTATGATATGAATATTAGCTTTGAAGCCTACTATGATACTGAGTTTAAAAATCAAAATATTTCAAAAGAAGAAGGACTCAAACGATATCATAGCTACGTTGAATTACTTTTCAAAAAATTCCCTGATGCAGTCGGTGGTCTTTCAGAGGATAAGCAGACCCTCGATGGAACGATTAAAAACGGGAAAGTGGACACTCAAGCAAAAACCATTACATTCACTGCCCCAATTTTCTTTGCAGGTGACATACGAGCAACAACTTCTGTTCTCAGCGACAAACCTGTCACATATTCATATTCAATCGAAAATGATATTCTAACGTTAACACTCAGTGGAAATGACGAAATTTATAATCTTCCAGAAACAATTGTCCTCCAGTTCCAAAAAGTTCAAGAATAAATTAAAGGAATGTAGTCTATACTACATTCCTTTTTCCTTATATTTTCTCCCTAAAATGGAGGCAGAACAAGAAAATGCTTCTTATCCAGTCATGTAGTCGCGTTGAAGGCAACACAAAACCGTTCTCGCAACTTCAAAATGAATGGCTCTAAAAATATACGTTAAAATACAAAAGAATCCTTGGATTTTATAGTAATAAGAATAGCGATTGTAACCAATGTGAATTGGGAGTAAGACAGAAGAAACAATGGTTTTCTGTTTCTTCGTAGTCTTACCCCCGCAAGGACAAATAGGATTGACCAAACTATTTGATAGTGAAGGTCAATCCATTTGTCTACTGCGTCTATATTGTCTAAGTTCATAATATGATAATTACAAGCTTGGTAGGCGTGAGACCAAGGCTCACGCAGGTACAGCTATTCTATTTACTATAAATAAATCCAAAGGATTCTGAAGGATTTTAACAAATCCCATTTTTTATTTCTTTAACAGCCCTTCACTTTGCAAGAAGTTGCGAGCAACGGTTTCTGCTGATTGACCTTCAACACCAACTTCATAGTTCATACGACTCATCTGTTCCGCCGTAATCTTTCCTGCTAAGACATTAAGCACGCCTTCCAATTCCGGATGTTGTTTCAACAAAACTTCCTTCATTAATGGTGCACCTTGGTACGGTGGGAATAACTGTTTGTCGTCTTCTAGTACCACAAGGTCGTAGCGCGTAATTTCTGCGTCCGTTGAATATGCGTCAGTGATTTGAATGTCTCCCGATTGAATCGCTTGGTAGCGCAAGCTAGGTTCCATTGTTGCGACGTTGAGGTTCAATCCGTATACCTTTTGAAGGCCGCGGTTTCCATCTTCTCGGTCGTTGAATTCAAGTGTAAATCCGGCTTTTAATTGCCCTTCCACTTTCTTCAAGTCAGAAATCGTCTTGAGTCCGTATTTTTCGGCGATGGCTCTTGGGACTGCAACGGCATACGTGTTTTGATAGTCCATCGGCTTCAAGAACGCCAATCCGTCTTGTTTCAAGATACCTTCTTTGGCCATTTCATACACTTCCTGTGGATCATGCGACACTTTTGGCGCTGGCTTCAACAAGCTCTCCGTAATCGTTCCTGTGAATTCTGGGTAAATGTCGATGTCCCCATTTTTCAAGGCTTCATATAGGAAGCTCGTCTTCCCGAAGTTCGGCTTCACTTCTACTTTTAAATCTGTTTTTTCTTCAATCAGAAGCTTATACATATTCGCTAAAATTTCTGGTTCAGGTCCTAATTTACCGGCAATAATCAGTGTTTGTTTGCCCATCGAAGGCATCATCCCAGAAACAAAAGATGCTCCTAGTCCGGCAAATAGGACGATAAAAGTTGCGAAAATCGTTTTTAATTTCGCATGTTCCATCCATTTCAACAATGTACTAAACGCAATCGCCAGAAGCGCTGAAGAGATAGCCCCAATTAAAATCAAGCTGGCATTGTTACGGTCAATCCCAAGAAGGATGAACGAGCCAAGTCCCCCTGCCCCGATTAACGCTGCAAGAGTCGCTGTCCCGATAATAAAGACTGCAGAGGTGCGAACCCCCGACATGATAACAGGCATGGCGATCGGAATCTCAAACTTCTTCAGGCGTTCCCACTTCGTCATCCCAAAGGCAATGGCGGCCTCTTCTAAGCTTGGGTCAATCCCTTCGAGTCCCGTAATTGTATTTTGTAAAATCGGGAATAACGCGTAAATCACAAGCGTTGTGAGTGCTGGGACCGTTCCGATACCCATAAATGGAATAAAGAGCCCTAATAGCGCCAGTGACGGAATCGTTTGGAAGATTCCTGCCAGTTGCAGGACAAATGCCGCAGAGCGCTTGTACGAGCTTAAAACAACCGCTAATGGAACGGCCACCACAATCGAAATCAGTAAGGCTAAGAGCGAGAGTTGTAAATGTTGCCCTAATGCTACTGTCCATTCGCTAAAACGCTCTTGGAAGGTCGTTACGAGATTATGCATGAACGGCACCTCCTTTGAACAATTCTGCGACAAATTCCGTTGCAGGATGCTCTAGAATTTCTTCAGGTGGTGCAACTTGTTGAATTGCTCCATCTTTTAAAACCGCAATACGGTCAGCCAACTTCAACGCTTCATCCGTATCATGTGTGACGAAAATCGTCGTCATCTTAAACTCCCGGTGCAATGCCTTCGTGAGTTCTTGAAGTTGTTTACGAGAGATGGCATCTAAGGCCGAGAATGGTTCGTCCATGAGAAGCGTCATCGGTTCTGCAATCATCGCTCTGACAATCCCTACCCGTTGTTGTTCTCCTCCAGAGAGTTCGCTTGGAAGGCGTTTAGCATAATCTTCTGCTGGAAGGCCTACCTTATCGAGTAGTTCCTTTGTTTTCGCAGCGATTTGCTCCTTCTTCCACCCTTTCATCTCAGGGATGAGGGCGATATTTCCGCCACCGTTAAGTTTGGAAACAACGCGATTTGTTGAAGAACATAGCCTGTCTCTAAGCGTAATTTTCGTTGATCATGTTCCTTGATTCGTTTTTCATTTAAATAAATATTTCCATCAGTCGGTTCAATCAACTGATTAATCATCTTTAACATGGTTGTTTTCCCTGAACCGGATGGCCCCACTAACACCATAAATTCGCCGTCGTTAATCGTAAGGTTCACGTCTTTTAAAAACGAGCTTCTCGTCATAACGTAGTGCGACATTTTTATATTCAATCATACTAACCCTTCTTTATTTAATTGATTTATACTCCACTTCTACTCCCTTTTGTACAGCGGGACGTTTGGCAATTCTGTCTGCCCATTCGTTTAAATGCTTGTAGCTTTGCGCATCAAGGAACTCTGCAGAATTTTGATACAAGTGTCCTTGAACGAGGCGTCCGTACCATGACCAGATCGCGATATCGGCAATCGTGTATTCGTCTCCTGCGATATATGGGCGTTTCGCTAACTCTTGATCGAGCAAGTCTAATTGGCGTTTCGCTTCCATTGTGAAACGGTTGATGGCGTACTCGATTTTTTCTGGCGCGTAGTTGAAGAAGTGTCCAAATCCGCCCCCTAAGAATGGTGCTGCTCCTGTTTGCCAGAAGAGCCAGTTTAAGACTTCTGTACGTTTAGCAGTGTCTTCTGGAATGAATTTTCCAAATTTTTCTGCTAAATAAAGCAAGATATTCGCTGACTCGAAGACGCGAATCGGCTCATCCCCTGAACGGTCTAAGAGTGCTGGAATCTTCGAGTTCGGGTTAATCGCTACAAAGTCGCTACCGAATTGGTCTCCATCCATAATTGAAATCTTGAATAAATCATAGGCTGCCTTGTCAACGCCTGCTTCGAGTAATTCCTCCAGCATAATCGTCACTTTAATGCCGTTTGGTGTACCGAGCGAATACACTTGTAAATCTGTTTCTCCGACGGGCAATGTTTGTTCAAAACGAGCCCCTGCTGTTGGACGGTTAATTCCTGAGAATTTCCCTTGGTTGCTATCGGCTGCGCTCCAAACGCGTGGTAATTGATATTCTGTCATATGGTATCCTCCTTGAGTCTCTTTAGAATTATTTTAACATGACACGTCCATTCTCTTTGAAACATCTGCTTATGAAACCTTTCTCAAGCAGAAACTTTTGTAAACGAATTATTTAGTGCTACAATTGGGCAAACCAATAAAAAGGAGGTTTTCTTATGTCATTAGAAAAACAATTACAACAAGCAACAGGTGCTGCAAAAGAATTATTAGGAAAAGTTACTGGTAATCAAAGCACTGAAACAGAAGGTGCAGTAGAAAAAGGTTTAGGTAAAGCCAAAGAAGTTCTAGAAAACGTTAAAGAAGGCGTTGAAGGCGCAGTCGAAGGAATTAAAAATACTTTCAACAAATAATTGAGTTTAACAAATAAGAGCCGCTACAACAGCTGTAGCGACTCTTTTTTCTTTATAAATATATTCTGCTAATAAGCGTTCGAACTCGCGAATATTGATGCCGCGTTTCAATTCAATCTTAATATGGCCTGCTCTTGTCCATAATTCCACTTCTGCGGTGTAATCGAGGATGCCTGCATTTTCTGTAGACCACATATTCACCGCGCTATACGGTAAGGAATACATCTCGACTTTGGTTCCTGTTAGTCCTTGGACGTCTTTGACAATCAAGCGTTTATTCGTGAATACCGCTACGTCTCGTACCGTTTTGAAGGCGCGGTCTGCCACCTCTCCTGTCACAAGAATTTCTTCGATATCGCGTGGGACATCCACTTCTCGGTAGAAGACCCATTTGAGTGCGGTTGTTTCGTTTTCCATTTCCATTGTCATTCCTCCCTCTTTGTTTGGACCATTATAGCATCATCTTCTTGACTCACCATTATTATTTACATAAACTTAATGTGTACTTAGCAAAGAAAGGATCTACTATGGCATCGATTATTCATCATAAGCGTGTCGAATTCACCGAGCTCTTTTACGATTTGGTGTTCGTCTACGCGATTTCAAAACTAACCGGACTTATTCATCATCTACATTACGGAGTGGTCCCACAGGAATCGATCATCGTCTTTCTCTTGTCCCTGCTCGTTCTTGTAAATAGCTGGATGATTCAGATGGTTTTCACCAATCGTTTCGGGAAAAATTCGCCACTGAATATGCTCGTTATGTTCACCAACATGGGCTTATTGCTCTACATCTCGAATATGATTTCAACCGAGTGGCAAGACAATTATCACGCCTTCTGCTTTGCGGTCGGGACACTATCCCTTACGCTATTTTTGCAGTACTTAATAGAGTACTTTAGAAAAGGCATTGCTCCTGAAACGAAGCAAAGTATTCGCAGTTTCCTCTGGATGACGGGGCTGTGCACGTTCGCGGTGTATCTAGCAGCGCTACTTCCACTTGAAATTGGTTCTCCGATTTACGTAGCTGGCGTTCTAATTACATTTATTATGCCGATCACTCAAACGAGAAAAGGTTCGCACTTTAGCATTAATCTACCTCACTTAATCGAGCGACTGTCGCTTCTTGTGATTATTATTTTCGGGGAAATGATTATGGGACTAACCGCCTTCTTTACAAGAGAGATGTTCTCTTTCCAATCGGTTTGTTACTTCGCGATCATGGCGCTTCTTTTCCTTTACTATTTCGGTCAATTTGATCACGTGATTGATGAGACACAGGAGAAAAACGGTATCTTCATCATCTATAGTCACTATCCAATTTTTATTGGACTTATCATGATTACCGTATCGATGAGCTTCCTTGCAGACAGTGAGGTCAACCATAAATTTGCGACAAACTTCTTATATGCTGGAATCGGCCTCTTCTTACTTGGAGTTCTCGAAAATGGTCGTTTCAATAAGAAACAATACCAATTTCCTGAATCCTATTATTATTATACTCAAAGATTAATTTTTGTCGGTGGATTTGCCGTGAGCGCCTTTATTGCTCCAACGCCAACAGTTATTTCACTCGTTACCGCAGTGACCCTTTTCTTATTAGAAGCTCACTTCACTTATTTCTATATAAAGCACACCGATGAAAAAATCGAATTCTTCTAAATATAGCAAAAGAGCCTTCCAACACTGGAAAGGCTCTTTTTATATGCTTATAATACATCTACAATTTCCCAAAGAATATCCTTCCATGTAATCCTCTTGCGTCCATTTATCGTTTCAAATAGATGGTACACTTTCAGATGATTGTCATTGCGAAATACAAAATCGAAACGGAATTCACGCCCGTTTGGAGAAATCGCATCGAACTTAGTTTTATATTTATCATGAACTGGACTCACAGGATATTTATTAAACAGCATGCGACGCTCGTCCCCTGCTTCCTTGAGACAGTTCTCAAGCTCCTCGCAAAATTCCACAAACATCTGGTAGAGCTGTTCCTCAGAAAGCCTGCGACTGCGCACGAGTGACTTACAATCCGAAAATCCCCAGCGTGTCATATCGATGGCAAATGAAAATCCTTCTTTATTGATTCTATTTAAAAAAACTCTTCCCGGTTCATGCTTGTCCTCCATTACTGTTTTTCTCTGGCCCATTCGGGATTGCTATAATAGCGCACAAAGAAATGAGGGTCTCCGACCGTTTCGTCCATTTTATCTTTAATGCTCACTTCTGGATGAGTGACTTCTCCTGTTTTTGTAAAATACTCTCCGATTTTACCCGTGCGATTTTGAAGCCCCCACGCTACATCATTTCCTATAATTGATGCTAAGAATCTGTGACTCTCCACCAAGTCAAAGAATTCTGCTACGGTGAGGCTTTCTGGCACCTCGAATGTCATCTCATGACTGTATACATCATCTCCGGCACAAACCGAATTGCGATCGACAATAATTTTCATCTGGCCACTTCCTCTAATGAAATACTTGTGACTTCATTATACCATATCCGCATTTTATTCTCGCTTTTCTATCCAATCCGTCTGTAATTTAAACTATTCTTTAACCGATTAAGAAATCTTTAAAAATGACTCTTAAAAAGCAATATATGTTTATAAAAATAAAAACTATGTGTTAGTATATTCGTATTAACTTTTTTGGAGGAAACATATGTCAAAACAAAAGATTAACCGTTTTGTTGGATCTATTGGAGCTTTTATCGGTTTCCTTGTATTTATTGCTTATATTCCACAAATTATCGCAAACCTACAAGGAACTAAAGGTCAACCTTTCCAGCCGCTTTTTGCTGCCATTTCTTGCCTAATCTGGGTTATTTACGGTTGGACTAAAGAACCAAAAAAAGACTGGATACTTATCTTCCCTAATGCAGCTGGAGTCATTTTGGGCGGACTTACTTTCCTTACCTCTTTATAGTCAGAAATGTGTTTTAATCGAATACTTAATAGATTCATTTACAAAGGAATTAAGTACAATGTCTACTTGATTCCTTTTTTCTATGCTCTCCATTTCTACAACAAAAAAGCACCCCAATAAATGGGATGCTATAGAATGTTAATTTCACTTTAGAATAACGATTATGATTTTCTATCAATTGTGCTTTGGTACTCTGTCCCCGTCAATCGGTCGAATAAGAAACGACGGTTGAAGAGCGTCACGATTAGGATAATCAAGAAGTACAATACGAATATGAGCAAGGTTCCTGCAAACAATACAAGGAATTCTGGTGTTTCTGCTTCAAAGTTAAAGACATCCATGAGTGTGAGTAATCCTAGCGGAATCCAGTTGAAGTACGCTGTGATGAGGATACCTCTGAGCACTGTGCGAATAGCTTTGTTGTCTTTGAACTCCACTCCGAATTTAAGCAAGGCGCTTCCGAGCGTTTCCATTAATGAGTGGTACCAAAGCGAAATACAATGCAAACAATGCGGAAACTGGAATGGTTGTATTCAAGAAGCTATACGGTACGTAGACAATTGCCGCATCAATGAGAAGCGATAACATGACGCGAATGCTCGATACGCGAGTACCTTCCTCAAAGGATTTCTCATCAATGGCGTCTCTTGAAGGAAGTACCCACACTGCTAGTTGGCCAATGAAGTACCCGAGTGCGCCACCCGTCGTATTTTGAATAATATCATCGATGTCGCATAGGCGGTAAGGACCTGGATAAATAAAGTACAATCCAGATAATTGCGTAAGCTCAAAGAATAAGCTCAGTAGCGCCGTTAGTAGAATCGTCTTCTTGAAGCTACATTTGAAATAATAACGCATGTAAATCCCAAACGGCACGAGCATCAATACATTGAATGCTGGAACGTAGAACGATGGATATTTCATCGAATCAATCCATGTCGACGGATCTGTCAGTACAAACGGGCTGTCGTTGAAGAAGTCCGCCACAAATGAAAACGGAACAAGGTTTAACTTGTCTGTGTACGTCGTATGAACGGTCTCTGGATCAGGAAGTGGCAAGTTCACTAATGAATATGCTGCCAGTAAATATAAGATAAATGAATAAAAAATAACCGTGCGCAATTTATTCACCGAACCGTATTTTCGATAGTTTGCAATCATGTACGGAATGGTAATGAGAAACGCTAAAATAGGAAATAAAATCAGTGCGATTTTAATGGTGCTGATATAAGACATAAATACTCCTCGACTAATAAAGTTAATATCCGCATTATACCAAAATACGTGCAGTGAATAAATAATTCGTACTAACAAAAAAGCACCCTGTAAATACAGAGTGCTGAGATCTTGTAAGTAATTCCCATAACGTATTAACTTTTTGAGGCTTGCTTTGTTCATTTATGAACCATTATCAGAAAACAACCAGAAAGAAAAACCTATTCAGTTCATCGTCCTCAATCCTTGTCTGCTTCATTTTCTTTTGCTCGATCGTTTTGTAAATCTTTTTCAGAGAGTTTTTGTTCGATATACTTGTCAATGTTTTCGTAAAATTCCTTGATCGTCTCACTATCTAATTTTGCCGAATTGTTGAATTGCTTGACTTTCAATTGAACAGATTGAATACCATAAGAGGATTGTTTTTGGCGAATGGTTTCTAATTCTTCTTCTGAAATCGGATCTCCAACAACCGTCAAGACCAATTCATTATTACTTGACTTGTAGACTTGATTAATGACCGTATGATTGGCGAACTCATTTCCTACAAACTGTTTGATCCCTTCTTTTCGCGCTTGATCCATCGTCAGAGTGACTGCTGAATAGCTGGCTGGAAGGACCAATAATACAATCAAGGATATCAACCCAATTCTCATTTTAATGCTTAGCTCATTAAATGAACTTAAGGGAGATTTTCTCATCATAATTCTTGTTCCAACAATGTTGATAAGCATGATAAAGACACAGTTGATCAAGAAAAGATAAAGAGCCCCGAATAAAAATCGTACATTTCCATTAGCTAAACCATATCCTGCAGTGCAGATAGGTGGCATCAGAGCTGTTGCGATGGCTACTCCTGGTACGATATTGTTTGCTTCTTTTTTCCTTGAACCAATGAACCCTGCTATCCCACCAGCAATAGCAATGAGAACATCCCAAATGGTTGGAGAGGTTCGTGCAATCAACTCGCTACTTGCATAAGATAAGGGAGACATCCAGAAATACAAAGTCGAGACAAGCAAACTGACCAATACTTGAGTAAATAAAACCACTAAAGATTGTTTGATTAAACGGGTATCAAAAATAGCTAAACCAACACCCAGTCCAACAATCGGTGTCATAATAGGGGAAATCAGCATGGCTCCAATAACGACAGCTGTTGAATTCATATTTAGGCCTATAGAGGCAATAAAAATCGCACACATCAAAATCATTGTATCTCTTAATCGAACATGAAGATCATCATATAATTTCTCACGGTATTCACGTATTGAATAGTTCCCAGTCATTGTTTACTCCTTTTATTTCATATAATCTTGTTTCTGCATGAATGATGGTAGAGAGACTTATGTCCAATTTGACATATTTTTAATTCTCATTTGTAATTCTTTGAACATTATCTTTAAATATCTATCAATCTATCCTTGACATTATATCAAAAATATTACAGTCTTTCTCTGATGAAATCAATTAATTCAAAAGATAGAGAGCTGTAAGTTGCTAAAGCAACAACACCCACTGGCTAGGCTTTCGCCGTCGCAGCCACATCCGTAAGTCGCTATGCTCCAACATCCCCTGGCTAGGACTCCGTCCGTCGCATCCATATCCGTACGTCACTTCGTTCCTACGGCTACGGAAATTGACCTCAATTCTCTACAAAAAATATCCACTGACTATGAAATGCACCGCAAAAGTTAGATTTTCTGTCTAACTTTTGTGGTGCAGTACAATGATGAAATATGATATTATTTTTATTTTTCTTTCTCCTGTAGATAATGTTCATTTGCTTGTAATAACTTCTCGTAATAAGAATTATAACTATTACTGAAGTTTCTAATTAAAAGGAATAGCTACTTGGTAATAGTCATTCTCTTCCATATACTTTTGAAATTTATCTTGTATTTGTTTCATCTTACTTTCTTGATACTCTTGGCTATTTTTATACTCCTCATATCTAGAAACAGCATCTTGGTTCTCATCAAACCAGTCTTGATAATTTTCTACAGCTTGAATTTTTAGATTGATTTACCTCTTTTAGTTTTTCCATATCAAAAGAAGAACTAATCTGCTCAATATATTCTTTTTTTCTTCTCTAGTAAAAATCTATTGACGGTAATTGATCCAAATACTCCATATATTCTTTAAAATGATTGTTCTCCATCTCTACTTAAAGTTTCCATTAAAAAACGGTTGATAAGCCGTGAATATCATTTGGCCAAAAATATCCAGGAAAGGCTTTTTTTCTAACTTATCATAAAGAGTTTCATGAGATTCAATCATTTTTAATTTTTTTCATTAATAGCTTCTTGATCTTCACCTTTAATTAAAAGTTCTAAAATTTCTTTTCTGCTCTGATTTATTTCGATTTGGTATTGTTTTTTCCGAAGAATTGATGCTAGTGAACACTCTCCTTTAGAGAGAATTTCTTTTATTTCAGAGAGCGTTAGTCCAATTTTTCTATACAGAGATACTTTTATAAGAGTTTCTACGTCCTGTTTACTATAAATTCTATATCCATTTTCGCTTTTTGAAGGAAAGATAATTCCCTTTTTCCTCATAATACTCCATTGCTTTTCTTGTTAAGCCTGTGAGCTTTTGAATTTCATTTCTTAACATGATGGCCCACCTCCTTCAATTAAAAGATAGCACTGTCCCCAACGGACAAGTCAAGATGTTTAAAATTTAATTTTTCTATTTAAGTTAATCTATTATACTTTCATTATATCATTAAAAGACATAAATACTCCTCGAATTAAAAGTGAATATCAGCATTATACCAAAATACGTGCTGTTTAATAAGAAATTCGTACAATAACAAAAAGCACTCTGCAAATACAGAGTGCTGAGATATTGTAACAAATTCAAATAACGTATTAACGTTTTGAGGCTAGGGCTTCGCCCGGCGCACCCATGGCTGTAAGTTGCTAAAGCAACAACACCCATGTGAATTGAGAGCGTCAGTTCTCAACAAAAAAAGCACCCTGTATGTACAGAGTGCTTTGATTTCGTAATAAATACATGTAAAAAATTAACGTTTTGAGGCTAGGGCTCCGCCCGTCGCAGCCGGGGCTGTAAGCTACTAAAGTAGCAACACCCCCGTCAATTGACCTCAATTCTCTACAAAGAAAAAGCACCCCAATAAATGGGATGCTTTGAATAAGTCTTCGCAATAGAACGATATTAACGTTTAGAGAATTGAGAAGCTTTACGAGCTTTCTTAAGACCTGGTTTTTTACGTTCTTTCATACGTGGGTCACGTGTTAATAAGCCAGCAGCTTTTAACACTCCACGGAAGTCAGGGTCAACTGTTAATAATGCACGAGCGATTCCGTGACGGATAGCTCCTGATTGACCTGTGAATCCACCACCGTTAACGTTAACTAAAACGTCATATGAACCTAATGTTTCAGTTAAGTTTAAAGGTTGTTTGATTACTTCGTGTAAGTAAGCAAATGGGATGTATTCTTCGATTGATTTTTTGTTAATTGTAATGTTTCCTGTCCCTGGTACTAAGATAACACGGGCAGTTGAGTTTTTACGGCGTCCAGTGCCGCGGTATTGTGCTTGAGCCAATGCTTTTTCCTCCTTAGATTAGTGATTGGATGTCTACTGCTACTGGTTGTTGTGCAGCATGTGGATGTTCAGCTCCACCGTAAACATGTAATTTAGTAAATTGACGACGACCTAATGAGTTCTTAGGTAACATGCCTTTGATTGATAATTCAACTAATTTACGAGAGTTGTTAGCACGTAATTCACCAGCTGTACGAGCTGTCAATCCACCAGGGTGGTTTGAGTGGTGATAGTAAACTTTATCAGTTGCTTTTTTACCTGTTAAGGCAACTTTGTCAGCGTTGATGATGATTACGAAATCACCTGTATCAACGTTAGGTGTAAATGTTGGTTTGTTTTTTCCACGTAAAATGCTTGCTGCAACAGCTGAAAGACGTCCTAATGGCACATCAGTAGCGTCGATAACAACCCAGTTACGTTCTGTAGTGCTAGCTTTAGCCATGTATGTTGTACGCACGATTGTTTCCTCCAATTTCTTTCTTGGTATTCTTCACATTGAGTTTAACGGGGCTCAAATGTGGATCTATTATCTAGAAAATAAAATTATTTTGCTAATGCTTCTTTAGCTTTGTCTGCTAATACTGTGAAAGCAGCTGCATCGTTAACTGCTAAGTCAGCTAACATTTTGCGGTTCATTTCGATACCAGCTAATTTTAAGCCGTGCATTAATTTGCTGTAGCTTAATCCGTTTAAACGAGCTGCCGCATTGATACGTGCGATCCATAATTTACGGAAGTCACGTTTCTTTTGACGACGGTCACGGTAAGCATACATATATGATTTCATGACTGCTTGTTTAGCTGTTTTAAATAATTTTGATTTCGCTCCGTAGTAACCTTTTGCTAATTTTAAAACGCGGTTACGACGACGACGAGTAACTGTTCCACCTTTAACACGTGGCATAATTAATTCCTCCTTGGTCTATCAGTCTCTTGCGACTGGCTTGAAAATGTAATAGTTTGCGTGCTGAATTAACGCATTTGACTTAATTGTTGTTTAATACGTTTGATGTCAGTAGCGTGAACCATTGTTTGTTTACGCAAGTGACGACGTTGTTTTTTAGTTTTGCCATGGAAACGGTGGCTTGTGAAGGCTTGAGAACGTTTTAATCCTCCACCACCTGTACGTTTGAAACGTTTAGCTGAACCACGGTGTGTTTTTTGTTTTGGCATGAGACTTTCCTCCTGTTACTTTTTTACTTATCATTCTTAGGTGCTAACATCAAGAACATGCTTCGTCCGTCCATTTTAGCCTTTTGTTCAACTGTTGCGATTTCAGAAACTTGTTCTGCTAAACGCTCGAGAACTTTTTGACCAATCTCTTTATGAGTAATGGCACGACCTTTGAAGCGAATGCTTGCTTTGACTTTATCACCTTTTTCAAGGAACTTGATCGCCGCTTTTAACTTCGTATTAAAGTCGTTCTCATCAATTGTAGGGCTTAGACGCACTTCTTTGATATTGATGACTTTTTGGTTTTTGCGAGCTTCTCGTTCTTTTTTCTGTTGTTCAAAGCGATATTTACCATAATCCATGATTCTGGCAACTGGCGGTTTTGCGTTTGGCGAAACTAATACTAGATCAAGTCCAGCTTGTTCTGCTAAACGTAAAGCATCGTTTTTCGTTTGAACACCAATTTGTTCACCGTTATTGTCAATAACACGTAACTCACGAGCGCGAATTCCATCATTGACCATCATATCTTTTGCTATGATATTCACCTCCAAGAATTTTTGAGAGAAAAAAAGCAAAAAAGCAACGGAAGTAATAGAATACTCCCGCTGCCAATGTCTTTTTAAAACTTGAACATTTCCTATCAGCCCAAGGACCAGTGTCAACTTAGGCGAGAAGCGGGATGCTTCTGCTTGTTTTCTCAACTCCAATAGTCTACCAAATAATAGAGAATCTGTCAACACATATCCCTTTACAGGTAACTATTAATTTTTCCTTTTAGTAGAATACAGTATTCCCTTAAATTCGTCAACAAATCTACTCTATTTTTGAGTGAATTATTCTTCTGTATAC